>JADMIO011260179.1_pt1 | contig 139283 bp, 133 predicted proteins | sample 8958161 | NCBI WGS metagenome assembly JADMIO01 (sample SAMN16585339, study PRJNA669376) | soil metagenome | isolation source: Crop rotation soil | place: USA: Cullars Rotation, Alabama | collected 2011
CGCGACTTCAAGTCACGTGAATTCCAAGCTTCGGATCCCACTGTGCTGGAAAGGGATAAGCTTGCAGCTTGATCATTTTGTGCTTTTTGTGCCTGCCCAATGCTCCGATCTCTGATCCGCGTTAATCCTGTTTTATTCCGTGTTATCCGCGTTAACTTTGTTTCCCGCGATCCAGACCGTCTTGATATTCACGAACTCGCGGATCCCAAACTCCGCTAGTTCACGTCCATAACCCGAATTCTTCACCCCACCAAACGGCAGCCGTGGATCCGACGCCACCATGCCGTTGATGAAGACTGATCCTGCTTCAAGCTCTTCGATGAATTGCGCCTGCTCCTGCGCATCGTTGGTCCACGCACTCGATCCCAAACCAAACTGTGTCGCATTCGCAATTCGAATCGCTTCATCGATGTTTGAGGCACGGAAGAGCGTGGCCACAGGCCCGAAGACCTCTTCGCACGATACAGGCGCATTGATGTCGAGATCGACCAGCACTGTTGGCTCGTAAAAATTCCCTGGGCGATCGATTTTCTTTCCGCCGGTTAGAATTCGAGCACCAGCAGCCAACGCCTTTTTCACTTGTTCATCGAGATCGTTCACGATCTGCGGCGTCGCGAGTGGACCAATGTCAGTCGACTCTTCCAACGGATCGCCGATCTTCAACGCCTTCATCTCTTCAACGAATCGCCGCTCAAACTCATCATATATCTCAGCCGCCACGATAAATCGCTTTGCCGCAATACACGACTGCCCGTTGTTAATCGTGCGCGCTTTGACGGCAGTGGTTACTGCTTCGTCGAGATCCGCTGACGGCATGACGATGAACGGGTCGCTGCCACCGAGCTCCAGCACAGTCTTCTTGATCTGTTTGCCTGTTATCGAGGCGACACTGCGACCCGCCGGCTCGCTGCCCGTCAACGTCGCTGCCACCACACGTCGATCGTTCAGTATGCCTTCGACCGCATCCGATCCGATCAGCAGCGTTTGAAAAGTACCCTTTGGAAACCCCGCGCGCGCAAAGATGTCTTCAATCGCGAGTGCACACTGCGGCACGTTCGAAGCGTGTTTTAGTAATCCGACATTCCCCGCCATCAACGCGGGCGCAGCGAAGCGGAAAACCTGCCAGAACGGAAAGTTCCACGGCATCACTGCGAGCACCGGCCCGAGCGGTTGAAAGCGCACATAACTTTTCCGCGCGTTTGTTTCGACGATCTGTTCGGCGAGATGATGCTGCGCGTTTTCAGCGTAGTAGCGACAGACCCACGCGCACTTTTCAGCCTCCGAGATCGCCGCTTTGATTGGCTTGCCCATCTCCTCGGTCATCATTTTTCCGAGTGCTTGTTTGTCGGCCTCAAGGATCTCGGCCGCGCGTTGCATTCGCGCCGCGCGTTCAGACATCGGCGTGTGTCGATAACTGCGAAAAGTATCGGCGGCGAGCTGGAGTTTTTCTTCGATCTGCGCTGCCGTGAGCGCGTCGAAAGTTTTCAGAGTTTCACCCGTGCTTGGATTGATTGATGCAATTGCCATGATGAAAGGATTATATTCTTTATCCACAGATTACACAGATTGAGCCTTAGCCTCTGTGTAATCTGCGGATAACGTTTTTGTGCTTTTTGTGCCTTTTGCGGCTAAACTTCTTTCACATGCCCGAGAACCAAAAGCCACAACTCGACCGCTTCGGCGTGGCCGCCGCACTGCAAGAGATCGCCCAGTTAATGGATCTGAAAGGCGGCCAGTTTCGCTTCAAAGCCAAAGCCTATAACGCCGGCGCACGCGCGATACAAGGCGTGGCCGATCTCGATCGACTCGTCAGAGAAGATCGTCTGACCACGCTCCCGCGCATCGGCGACGCGCTCGCCTCGCAGATCAAACAGCTTTACCTGACCGGCCAGTCTTCGGTTTTGAATGGCTTGCGACAAGAGTTTCCAAAAGGCGTCATTGAACTCTCATCGGTTGCGGGACTGAGCGTCGAGAAGATCAAACAACTCGATGAAGCAGGCATCAGTTCAACCGCACAACTGAAAGCCGCCGCCGAAAATGGCCGCCTCGAAACACTGAAAGGCTTCGGTCCAAAGACTGCGCAGCGTTTGCTAACCCAGCTTGCAACTCCGGTGCAGAAACCGAAGCGCCGCCTGCATCTTCATCAGGCCTGGAACACGGCGGATCAGTGTGTTGAGTATTTGAAGGCGATCGACGGTGTGGTTGACGTGAGTGTCGCGGGTTCGTTGCGACGTTGGGAAGAGACGATCGGCGTGATCGACATCGTAGCGAGCGCGAAAGATCCGGCCGCGGTCGTCGCGAAGTTTCAGGAGTTTCCGCTCGTGCTGTCGAGCCAGGTTGATGGTCCAAATGCGTGTGTGGCGCATTTCGCTGACGGCGCACAGGTGTGGCTCACGGTCGTGCCGCCGCCGGAATTCGGAATCACACTCTTCGTCAAGACCGGGTCGCAGGCGCACATCGAAAAAATCAAAGACTACGCGGAGCGCAAGAAGGTCAACTTCGCGCGGCTGCCACGCACCGAAGAACAACTCTACAGTCGTCTTGGCATGGCGTACATCCCGCCCGAGATGCGTGAAGATCAAGGTGAGATCGAAGCGGCGCTCGCGAAAAAACTTCCTGAAGATCTCGTGACCGAGGCGGACATCAAAGGCATCGTCCACGCTCACACGACATATTCAGACGGCATCCACACGCTCGAAGCGATGGTGCGCGGCGCGGAGGAGATGGGCATGAAGTACATCACCATCACCGACCATTCGCCGACCGCGATTTATGCGAATGGATTGAAAGTAGATCGATTGAAACGGCAGTGGGATGAGATTGATGAAGTGCAGGAGAAGGTCTCGATCAAGATCCTGCGCGGCACGGAATCAGACATCATTGCGAGTGGCAAGCTCGACTATCCCGATGCGATTCTCGAGAAGATGGACGTGATCGTCGCGAGCATTCATGCGCGCTACAAGATGGATTCGGAAAAGATGACCCAGCGCATCACGACTGCCATGCGCGAGCCGGTGTTCAAGATCTGGGGACACGGACTCGGACGCTTGCTGCAACGCCGCCCGCCGTTTGAATGTGATGTCGAAAAAATACTCGACGTGATTGCGGAGTCGCGCGCGGCGATCGAGATCAACGGCGATCCCTATCGTCTCGACCTCGAACCACGCTGGTTACGTGAAGCTCGGAAGCGGAAAATCAAATTCGTAGTCTCTACCGACGCGCACTCAGTCAAAGCAATGAACAACGTTAAATACGGCGTCGCCATGGCTCGCCGCGGCTGGATCACACGCAAGGAAGTCTTGAACACCCTCAACGCCACTGCCTTCGCGAAGGCCGTCAAGCCGGCTCACTAAACTTTAACCACAGATTACACAGATTTACTTACCGATCGGCGCTGATCAGAAATCAATCAGGGTAATCTGTGGCTTTTTGGTCGCAGGTGGGCGGCAGGTTGGGGTTTTTGGTTTCGTAGTCTTTGATCTCCTGCTCGAATTTGACCTTCGCCTTTTCACGCTCGTCGTCACCGAATAACTGCGCATTTCCGGCCTCCTGCCTTACACGCGCGCGCAGACGCCGCGCAGCGTTCATGATCTTCGCGCGCAGGTCACGATCTAAGTCGATGATGTAGACGGCCGTCATCTCACGCGTCGGGACGAGAGTGCGAAACGGAATCCCCGCACGCTCCAATTCGTTTGTAAGTGCCACCAGGTTTCTCCGCGTGCGTGGTCTCAACGTGTAGAGATCAATGTTCCCGCCAATCTTCGGATGAAAATAGATCACGTACTTCTGCTCTGCATCGCGTCCCATCCGCGAGAGCACGTAACGAAGTGTCGCTTCGTCACCTCTCACTCGCAGCAACACTGAATGCTCCGCGCCATCACTCCACGTTCCGAGCGCGCGAAACGCGGTGATTCGTGTACGCACCACACATCCAAGATTGATAGCCTTGTTGAGTAGCTTCGCTTCCTCGGCAGAGTTCATTCCCGCGATCGCCTGTTCGAGTTTCAAATCAGTCTTCGTGTTTGGACTGACGAAACCGTAGTTGAACGACGACTGCTCCTGTTGCGCCGAAACGAGCGTGGTCCAACCAATGAGCAGTACGAATAAAAATGATCGTGACGTGGAGAATCGATGTGTCATAGAATGAGCCCACCTTAATCCTCATCAAGGAGACAAATCAATGCGACGAAGAACCCTCACCGAGCTCGCCAATAATCCTGATCTGATCTCAGGCATTTACAATTACTGCGATCGTTGGTGTGAACGGTGTCCTTTAACCTCACGTTGTCTGGTCTATGCGACCGAACAGGAAGACAACGATTCACCTGAAAATCGAGACCTGCGCAACGAGGCATTCTGGCGAAAGCTCAGTGCGATTTTCCATGATACACGCGAGATGATTGTCGACTGGGCCCAGAACGCCGGAGTCGATTTCAACGCGTTCGCCGAAGACGACGAAGCGCGCTGCAAAAGAAAACGTCAGCTTGTCGACAATCATCCGTTGACGAAAGCTGGTAAGAAGTATGCGAATGCGGCGAGCGATTGGTTTCGCGAGTTTGACCAGACGATTGAGTTCGGCGATCTGGAAGATGCGCGCGAAGTAATTCAGTGGTATCAGTATCAAATCGCTGTGAAGACGATGCGGGCGCTTTCCGGACGCAAGGAAGAACTCGAAGAAGGTTCGGAAATCACGGATTTTCCTAAGGATTCTGACGGATCTGCGAAGGTGGCGCTGATCGGAATCGATCGTTCGATTGCGGCCTGGCGGATGATGCAAATGTCTTCGCCAGAACGTGTCGACTCGATTGTGCCGTTGATTTTACAGCTTGAGGGTTTGCGATGCCGGCTGGAAAATAGTTTTCCACAGGCACGAGAATTCATCAGGCCCGGGTTTGACTAAAATCTGTGTAATCTATGGTTAAATAACCGCGGATAACACGGAACAAGAAGGATATTCACGGATGGATAGCTGTCTGTTTTGTCGAATTGTGTCTGGTGAGCTGCCGGCGACGATCGTTTACGAAGACGATGATTCAATAGCGTTTCTCGATCATCGTCCGTTGTTTCATGGTCACACGTTGTTAGTTCCGCGTGAACACGTTGAAACACTAGGCGAGTTGCCACAAAAAATCGTCGGTCCGTATTTCGCAGCCGCGCAATTGTTATCTCGCGCAGTTGAATCTGCAATGGATGCTGAAGGAACTTTTGTCGCGATGAATAATCGTGTCAGTCAAAGTGTTCCTCACTTGCACGTGCACGTAGTGCCGCGTCGAAAGAAAGACGGCTTGAAAGGATTTTTCTGGCCACGCACAAAATATTCAGGCAATGAAGAAATGGAGGAAGTGAAGAAAAAGATCGTTACTGCGTTGAAGAAAATCAAAGCGCCAAAATAATTTTCCGATTCACAAAAAATAAAACACGCAAAAATTTGATCTAAAAACGCCTCAGGAGTATAAAGCACGTGTCGCGAGGGTTACGGCCTTCGAGACGGAGAAAGGGACGGCAATCGAGTGGTGACACTCGAGCGAGAGAAGAGACAGGCGGCTGTTGATTCTAGTGACGCCCTAATCCGAACCGAAAGGTTCAGCTAGAGAAGGTTGCGAGACTTTCTCGAGCCATTCGAATAAAAACGAATGGCACCCTTAGGCAAGGACCCGCCGAAGGGAGCAAAGTAGCTCGACGCAAGTTGGGCTTCGTTGTCGGAACGTAACCGGCGGTGGAGGAAAAGCCACCAAAACAAAAACCTAACGGCACCGTGCTCGCAAGAGTGCGAGAGTTGTGTAAACGATTCGAGTGCTGACCGGCGATCGCTGACCGCCAGTTGATCATCGGGATACAAACTTGGCGACTTGAGCGTGTACATGCTTGGGTTGCCATCCTTGAGAACGCTTCGGCGCTCTTTAGGAAAACGGATTGCGCTGCTTTCAGCTTGCTGGGAGCAGCGCATTTCGTTTTTAAACTTGGATTTATCGTGAGCGTTTGAGCACCTGCCGAGTAGGCACAGTACCGAGCGCGGTAGCGCCGGGTCAAACGCTGTTAAGGTCGTGATTGGTAAAGTTGACCCGGCGCTACCGCGCTCGGTACTGTGCCTACTCGGCAGGTTGTGTTAGAGTACCCGCCTTCCAAACAGCAGAAAATTTTTCTCCCCGGTATTTGGTCCGACATTTAAGGAGGATTTACCCAGATGACTGAAGCACGAATGCAAGAAGCCGCCGATCCCAAACCCGGCTCCTTTTGTTGGGTTGAGCTCGGAACAACTGATAACGAAGCAGGTAAAACTTTCTATACACAACTTTTCGGTTGGGAAGCTGAAGATCACGCGATGGGCCCCGATGGCGTCTACACCATACTCAAGCTCAACGGCAAAGACGTTGCCGGCTTATACAAGTTAAACGCCGACATGTTGGCCCAGGGAGTGCCGTCGCACTGGATGAGCTACGTCGCAACTGCGAACGCCGACGAGACAACAGAAAAAGCAAAAGCCGCGGGCGCTGCTGTTATGAATGGCCCGTTCGACGTCGCTAACCTGGGACGGATGTCCGTCCTCCAGGATCCGACTGGCGCAGTTTTTTCGATCTGGCAGTCGAAGGAAAGCAAGGGTTCCGCAGCCTGGGGAGTACCCAACTCTCCTGTCTGGAATGAACTCGGAACGACAGATACCGCAAAAGCGGGTGACTTTTATGCCAACGTGTTTGGATGGACCAAACAACAGTTTCCCGGTCCAATGGAATACACAGTCTTCAACAACGACGACAAGGGCGTCGGCGGCATGTATCTGATCACTCCCGAGATGGGACCGATCCCGCCGAACTGGCTCACCTACTTTGCCGTTGAGGATTGCGACGCGAAGGTCGCAAAAGCAACGGAGCTCGGTGCAAACGTCATGAAGCCGGCGGAAGATATCCCCGGTGTCGGACGTTTTGCGATCCTGATGGATCCGCAGGGCGCCGCATTTGCTCTGCTCAAACCGCAACCGGCCGCATAAACATTTGTAAGCAGCAGCAAAGAAGCACAAATAGCGCAAGGATTTCCTATCCGTCTCGTGCTGTTTGTGCTTTTTTGTGGCTGGACTTATTTGACTATGAAAGCGCGTCTCGTTTGGTTGGTCCTGTGCGGAATCTGGGGTTCGACCTGGCTGTTCATCAAGCTGGGACTTGAAGATCTGCCTCCACTCACTTTCGCCGGGATCAGGTTCGTCATCTCCTGCGCGATTGTTTTCACGATAATTCGTATTCGTGGAATTCAATTGCCTCGTGCCCGCGGCGACTGGCTTCTGCTCGCAGTCACCGGAATCCTCTCGTTTGGATTGAACTACGGTCTTGTGTTTTGGGGAGAGCAACACATCTCTTCAGGACTCGCCGCGTTGTTGCAATCGACACTTCCTGCCTTCGGACTCGTCTTCGCACACTTACATTTACCGGGCGAACGTTTGAGTTGGACGAGGATCGGTGGCGTGGTGCTTGGCGTGTGTGGCGTCGCCGTAGTTTTTTCAAACCAACTCGCAGTAGCGGGCAGGCAGGCGTTAGCGGGTTGCGTGGCGCTGATTCTGAGTGCGGCCTTTGCAGCGTACTCGAATGTCCTGGTCAAGGCGCACGGAAAAAACCTGAACCCGGCGATTATGACCGGGGGACAGATGTTGTTTGGCTTGTTACTGCTGTTAGCAGTCGGCATTCCCCTCGAAGGAAATCCATTTCGTTTTCACTGGACCCGGATGGCCGTGATCGCGTTGTTGTACCTGGCCGTCGTCGGCTCCGTGATCGCCTTCATGCTCTACTACTGGCTCGTGCAGAACATGGAAGTCACGAAGTCGATGCTGATCGCACTCGTGACACCCGTCGTAGCCGTAATCCTCGGTATGTTGGTCCTGAACGAAGAGTTCGGCTGGCGCACCCTCGGCGGCGGCGCCATGATCATCTCCGGCATCGCGCTCATCGTCGTGCGAACCAATCGCTATCAATCAGTCCAATCAGTAGCTAAAACTTGAACTCGCGGATCTGTGCGGCGAGGTAGGCCTCGATCGCGAATTCCACGAGGGGTGCTTCGTCTGGTGAATAGTACTCGGGGAGACGACGTAGCTGAGTGATTTGGGGCGACAACAACCAGAAGCCACCAAACTCCGCACCGAATTGATTGTGGACCGCCAGCTCGAGCGCGGTGCCGTGCACGACTCGTAAATACTTCGCAGCAGCGGCGCCGAGATCGACAGTGCAATCACCAAGCGCAAACCCCACAAACTCAACCTCAGTCATTGGTACGCTCGACATTTGTTTGTTGGCAAACCCTTTCAGGGTTATGTATTTGTATTTCTGTTTTCCCAGGGTTGTCGCTTCGCTTCAACCGCTGGGCTGAGATTAGCGAACGCCTTCGGCGTACTGAATTTCATTTTGTGCTTTTGTGCCTTTTGTGGCTAAAGCTCTTACGCGGCATACTTGCGAATGAGCCCGCGCACGACACCCTGAATCTGAATCCTTTCCTCCGTCTTGATGAAAAGCGGCTTGTACTGTGGGTTGGCTGGCTCAAGACGAATAAACTCCGGCTCGCGATAAAACTTCTTCACGGTGGCATAGTTGCCGTCAATCAGTGCGACGACTACCTGGCCATTCTCAGCAGTTTTTTGTGACTGGACGATGATGATGTCGCCGTCCTGAATGTTTTCATCAATCATCGACTCTCCACGCACGCGCAGGGCAAACGTGCGCCCGTGTCCCTGCAAATCCTTCGGCACAGAGATCGTGTCGTGACTCAGGATCGCTTCGATGGGCTGGCCGGCGGCGACGTGTCCGAGCAAGGGGATTTCGTTGTCGTCATCCCCGCCGCCTCCTTCCTTTTGCTGCTGCACGATCTGGATTCCCCTGCTGACATTCGGAATCCGTTTGATCAAGCCCTCGCGCTCAAGGGCCGTCAGCACAGCGTGCACACTGGCGGACGATCTCATCTGAAATTGCCGGCCAATCTCAGCGATGGTGGGTGCCTCCTGGTTGGAGTCGATGTAGCGCCGAATGAATTCGTAAATCCTTCTTTGTTTGGCCGTAACTGGCATAAAACCATTTCTCCCTTTTGTACTGCCCAGAATAAATTTTCGTTGACAAGCGAAAATCTAACGAACATTCTCGAACATCATGAGCGCGACGTCAAGTAGTTTTTTTAGAGCCGTGGTTGGTAATGCGGGGGAGACCATTACCGCCGCGGCTCTAAGCGTCGCGCTGTGACTCTAGCCCGGTGATCAATTGGCCCCTCATCATCCGGATTTGAACAGCTTCCGGATCGGGCGGTTGAACACCACCACCGGGCTAAAGTCACAGCGTGAAGAGTGCTACTTGATTACTTTCGCGAGTTTTTTGAGATCGTCGATGAAGAGTCGTAACTCAAGATGACGCGCTTCGTCGTCGGGAGCGCGAAGGATCGAGGAGGGATGGACGGTAGCCATGACGTAGGGTGCAAGAGTTGACGGAATAAATTCGCCGCGTTGTTTGGTGACGCGAAATTGTGGTCCGAGCAGGGCCTGGGCCGCAGTCGCACCGAGCGCGACGATCACTTCCGGTTTGATGAGGGCGATCTCTGCTTCAAGCCAGGGACGGCAGGCAGCGATCTCCAGCGAGTTTGGTTTCTTATGGATGCGGCGTTTGCCGCGTGGTTCCCATTTGAAGTGTTTGACAACATTGGTGACGTAAGTCTGTTTGCGATCGATGCCGGCAGTGTCGAGGGCGTCGTCAAGCAGGCGACCTGCTGGACCAACGAAAGGTCTGCCCGAGAGATCTTCTTCATTGCCAGGTTGCTCACCAATAAACATGACTTTCACGCGTCGTGCCCCCTCGCCAAAGACGGTCTGCGTCCCGGTTTTCCAGAGGTCGCAGGCCTGGCACTCGGCGGCGGCGCTTTTGAGCGACGAGAGCGTGGGCCGTGGTGGAATCAGGTCTTCCGCGGCGCTTTTGAAAGGTTTTTTGGGCATTACAGCAATAGGTCCTATAGGACTTATATTGCAATTGAATCTCACATTAATCATGAAAGCAGCATTATCAAAAGCAGAGCTCGAAGCCGAGATGGGCAGCCGCTTTGGCGATGCCTTCCGGATCCATGAAAAGACTGTTGTCGAAACCCTCTCCACCGGTGTGGCTGAGATTGACGGCTTAACAGGTGGCCTGCCCCGCGGAGCAATCAGCGAAATCTTCGGGCCGGCATCCTCGGGCCGGACCAGCCTGATGTATTCGCTGCTGGCTTATGCGACGAGGCACGAAGAGACGTGCGCGCTCGTGGATGTAAGCGACGTGTTTGCGCCGTCGGCCGCAATTGCCACCGGTATGAATTTCGATCGTTTGTTGTGGGCTCGTTGTGGCGGCAATCTCGAGCACGCTTTCAAGGCGACGGACCTGTTGTTACACGCGGGTGGCTTCGGTCTGGTAGTGCTTGATCTGGGCGACGTGCCGGGGAAAGAAGCGCGACGGATCATCTCGTCGTGGTGGTATCGCTTCCGGCGCACTGTGGAAGATCGGCCGACCGTTCTGACCGTGATTTCAGAAGAGGCGTGTACGCGATCGTGCGCCGCCTTAGCGCTTGAGTTGAATGGGGCTGCGGAATGGTCGCGCACGAGCGTAAAGCGAGGAGTTGGCACGCTCTTGGGCCATAACGCGATCCGCGTAAATCGCCAGCGACCCCTTACTCCCTGGATCAGTGAGGGTCAATACAGAGCTATGGCTTTATCCGTGTAATCCGTGGCTGATTTTCGGTAAATTTTCGCTAATGTTCACAGGTCATGTTTGCTTGTATTCACGTTTGGAATCCACCGGCCGCCCTCTCTTTAACCGACTTTGCCTACGGCTTCTCACCAGTCGTAGAAGAAGTCAGGGCCGAGACTGTCGTCCTCGATGTGGACGGCTGTGAGCTGTTGTTTGGCTCTGCCTACCAGCTCGCGAATGAAATGGCGCAACTAGCGCTAAAGTCACAGGCAGAAGGTGGATTGGAAACAACAGTCAGCGTAGCCGTAGCTGCGAATCCGGATGCAGCCATCCATGTCGCGACGCACCTGAAAGGAATCACCTTCGTTTCAGCAGGCGAGGAGTTGACTTGTTTGGGAGACTTTCCTCTCGAACGACTTGATTACTCACTTGTCAGCGTCGAGAAAGAAGTGGCCACGGAGATCCTGGAGACGCTGAGACTCTGGGGCGTGCGCACGTTTGCTGACTTTGCCGCACTTCCCGTCGCCGGCGTTTCCGAGCGTTTGGGGCAAGCGGGAATCAAGCTTCAGCAACTCGCGGCCGGCAAAACTGAGCGCCATCTGCACGTCAAACAACCAGAACCCGTATTCACAAACTCACTCGAGCTCGAACACGCCATCACCGAGCTCGAACCGCTCTCTTTCATCTTTGGCCGACTCCTGCACCAGCTCTGCGCCGCTTTGAACGCATATGCGCTCGCGACGAACGAGTTGCGCGTGACGATGCAACTGGAAGATCAAACCACGCATGAGCGCAAGCTGTCTCTGCCTCACCCGATGCGCGATCACAAAGTGTTTCTGAAATTACTTTTGCTCGATGCGGAAATGCATCCGCCACAGGCGGCAGTGACGTCAGTTTCGATTGCGTGTGAGCCGGTGAAGCCGCGCGTGTTGCAAAGCGGTTTGTTTGTGCCGCTCGCACCCGCGCCTGACAAACTCGAGCTGACACTCGCACGACTCGCAAAACTCGTGGGCGAGGAAAACATCGGTTCGCCGGCCTTGCTCGATACGCATCGTCCGGATGCGTTCAGCATGAAACGCTTCACGCTGCAAACTGATTCTGATCGCAGGCGTGGGCGAAAGAATAAACGGCCGGCGCCAACCAGGCTGCGGCAATGTCTTGGCTTCCGCAGATTTCGACCACCGCTGCGAGCGATCGTGGAAGAGCATCAGGGTTGGCCCACGCAGATCAGTGCGTGGAGTAAGCAGCGCAGTGTCTACGGGAAAGTCGTCGAGCTGGCCGGACCGTGGCGAACGACGGGTGACTGGTGGCGTGATGATGGGTGGGCGCGCGACGAGTGGGACGTGACGCTCGAGCGCCTCGGCCAGCAGACGCACTATCGCGTTTATCGCGAGCTCAAAACTGAGAACTGGTTTTTGGAGGGGAACTACGACTAGACAGGATTTTCAGGATTAGCAGGATAAATCTTGTGAATCATGAAAATCTTGAAATCCTGTCTAACTGATTTCGGCAAATGTCGACTTATGTTGAATTACATACGCGTTCGGCGTTCAGCTTTCTCGAAGGCGCGTCCGTGCCTGAGGAATTGATCTCGGCCGGGCTCGCGCTGGACATGCCCGCCATGGCCCTGCTCGATCGCGACGGCGTGTATGGCGCGCCGCGATTTCACCTCTGCGCTAAGAAGAATGGTCTCAAGGCGCATATCGGCGCCGAGATCAGTGTTCAGAAACCCAACCACGAAGGTCTCTGCGCTGTTCCCGTCCTGGTCCATAGTCGCACCGGTTACCAGAACCTCTGCCGTCTCATCACACTCATGAAATTGCGTGTGCCGAAACACGCAAAACCCGGCGAATGTGTGGCCACTGCTGACGAGCTCGCCGCACATGCGAAAGGACTGATCTGTTTGACCGGCAGCTTCGATGGTCCAATCGCGACGGCCCTCACGCCCGGAGATCCAGACAACACCGCCAAAGCACAGCGCACCACCGAATGGCTGATCGACATCTTCGGCAAGAAAAACGTGTACGCGGAGTTACAGCGCCATCTCGATCGCGAGGAAGAAGCCCGCAACCATCTCGTGATCGAGATCGCACGTCGCAATCGTCTGCCATTACTTGCAACTAACGGCGTGAGTCACGCGACCGCCATACAACGCGAAGTGGCCGACGTCTTCACCTGCATTCGCAATCACGCGCGACTGGAAACCGCCGGACGTCTGCTCGCGCAAAACTCCGAACGATATCTGAAGCCAGCCGCGACGATGGAGAAGCTGTTTGCCGATCTGCCGGAAGCAATCGCAAACACGTCTGAGCTCTCGTCGCGACTCGAGTTCACGCTCGAAGATCTCGGCTACGAGTTTCCCAAATATCCTGTGCCGCGCGGCGAAACGATGGCGTCGTTCCTGCGCAAACGCACGGAAGAAGGCGCGCGTTTCCGCTACACGGGCACGTACGGCATGCCCACCTACGAACGCGCGCGCCCACAGCTCGAGCGCGAGTTGGCGCTGATCGAAAAGCTGGGGTTGGAAGGTTATTTCCTGATCGTCTGGGACATCGTCCGGTTTTGTAACAAGCAGGGCATCCTGGTCCAGGGTCGCGGCTCGGCGGCAAACAGCGCGGTTTGTTATTCACTCGGAATCACTGCAGTCGATCCGGTTGGCATGGATCTGCTGTTCGAGCGTTTTCTTTCTGAAGAACGAGGCGAGTGGCCTGACATCGATCTCGATTTACCAAGCGGCGATCAACGCGAGCAGGCGATCCAATATGTTTACGAGCGCTACGGAAAACTCGGCGCGGCGATGACGGCGAACGTCATCACTTATCGCGGGCGCTCGGCTGCGCGCGAAGTCGGCAAGGTGCTCGACTTCGATGAAGAAACCCTCGCGCGTCTCTCCGGGCTCGTGCACACGTGGGAATGGAAAGATCCAAACGACTCCAGCGAGCGACAGTTTCGTGATGCGGGTTTGGATCTGCGCCAGCCGCGCATCAAAAAGTTCTTCCAGCTTTATCAACTGGTGCAGGATCTGCCGCGTCACCTGGGCCAACATTCAGGCGGCATGGTGATTTGCCAGGGACAGCTCGACGCAATCGTGCCGCTCGAGCCCGCCGCGATGCCGGGACGAGTGGTGGTCCAGTGGGACAAGGAAGACTGTGCCGATCTCGGACTGATCAAAGTCGATCTGCTCGGACTGGGAATGATGTCGGTGCTGAAAGATTCCATCGAGCTGATTCGCAACTCGTATGGTGAAGAAGTTGATCTCGCGCACCTGCCGCAAAACGATCCGGCAGTTTACGAAGCACTGCAACGCGCCGACACGGTCGGAATGTTTCAGGTCGAAAGTCGCGCCCAGATGTCGTGCCTGCCGCGACTGCGGCCCGCGAACTTCTACGACATCGTGGTCCAGGTCGCGATCATTCGACCCGGCCCGATCGTGGGAAACATGGTCCATCCATATCTCAAACGCCGGCAGGGCAGGGAACCGGTAACTTACGCGCATCCGCTGCTGGAGCCGGTGTTGAAGCGCACGCTCGGAGTGCCGCTGTTTCAGGAACAACTCCTGCGCATGGCCATGATCTGTGCCGGTTTTTCCGGCGGTGAGGCTGAAGAGCTGCGCCGCGCGTTTGGCTTCAAACGCTCCGAGGCGCGTATGAAATTGATCGAAGGGAAACTGCGCGAAGGTCTGCGGAAAAACGGAATCACTGGCGAGAAACAGGAAGAGATCGTCCTCTCGATCAGCTCGTTTGCACTTTACGGTTTTCCCGAATCACATGCGGCCAGCTTTGCGCTCATTGCTTATGCGAGTGCGTATTTGAAATGTAATTACCTCGCGGCGTTCACGGCCGCGATTCTCAATAACCAGCCGATGGGTTTTTATCAACCATTCACGCTCATTAAAGACGCGCAACGTCATGGGCTCAAAGTTTTGCCGATCGATATCACGTGTTCTGACTGGTTGTGCACGATCGAGAAGCAAGCTGACGCGACGCTCGCCGTGCGGCTCGGTTTTAGATACGTCAAAGGTCTGAGCCAGCACGCAGGCGAGGCGATTGTGCGCGCGCGCGGGGCGGGTGAGTTTATCGGGATCGACGACCTGCATAATCGCGTGTCCCAGTTGCGCAAGGATGAGTTGCGAAAACTGGCTGCGGTTGGAGCGTTGAATTTTATTCAGTCAGCTACTCGCCGCGATGCGTTGTGGCAGGTTGAACGCGTGACGCGCGATGCGGGTGAGTTGTATGAAGGTTTACTCGAGCGCGACGGCAACTCACCGTTAGAGCAAATGACGTTGACGGAGCGAGTGGACGCGGATTTTCGTGGTACCGGGTTGACGATCGGGAAACATCCGGTGGCTCATCATCGCCCCGAGTTGAACAAGCTGCGGGCGCTGCGAGCGATCGATATCCGGAAGTTACGCAATGGAACGTTTGTGCGTGTGGCCGGCTGGGTGATTGTGCGGCAGCGACCGGGCACGGCGAAGGGGTTCATGTTTCTGAGCCTCGAAGACGAGACGGGCGTCAGCAACATCATCGTCACGCCGCAGTTGTTCGAGAAGTACCGGTTCGAGCTCGCGAATCACCCGTTTCTGTTAATCGAGGGCGCGCTGCAAAATCAGGACAACGTGATTTCGGTAAAGGCGAGCCACGTGCAGCCGCTCCAGTTCGCGGTCGCTGCCACACCCTCCCACGACTTTCATTAGCCACAAAAAGAGGTACACAAAAAGCACAAAGAAGAACACAAGAAGCACAAAAGCATTTTAGCTGTTGCCAGTCGCCCGATATATTGAGCGAGATAACTCGGCTAATATGCTTTTTCTGATTTGTGCTTCTTGTGTTCTTCTTTGTGCCTTTTGTGTACTAGGCGGGGCGGGCGGCCTGGCGGGGTGGGGATTCGATCAGGCCCTGAACCACTTGTGCTACCTGCGAGAGGGGCTTTGGTTTTCGCAGAAACGCATCGGCGCCGCAGCGTCTGGCTTCGTCTTCGATCTCTGCCGTGCCGTAAGCCGTCAAAACCACAATTCGCGTTTGCGGATCATGCGCTCTGATCAACTTAATCATGTCGAGGCCGTCATGACTGTTGGTCATGCTGAGACGCAGATCCTGAATAACGACTTTATAGCTCGTGGCGCCGAGGAGTTTCTCAGCTTCTTCAATTTCTGAAGCAGTGTCGACTTTGTATCCCTGCAAAGAAAAATACTCGCTCATCGAGAAACAGATCGACTCTTCGTCGTCGACCACTAACAGCCGTGGCACCGGCGTTTCTCTCAATGATCTTTCGTCTCGGCCCTGCCACATCTGTCGCAATCTGCCAGAGACTTTTTTGAGGGTTCCGAATCGACTCTGCTTCACGGGGCACACCAAGACACAAACTACAACGATGAAAAGTTTGCGAGGTTATTTCCGGAGGCACTCTGCGCTGCCGAGGCACGCACAACTTGCGACTGAAGCTGGTTCATCGTTATTACCTCCGCACAGTTTAACGATGAGGTCAATACGACAGTTCCTGTCGTTTGACCAGAAGCTAAATCGCGATCGCAGCCCGCACGTTAGGTCGCTGCGAGGCTGCACCGTTTCTACCTGAAATGCTTTGCGAGGCTGGTTTAGTAATTATATAGAGCAGAACTTCGCATACCTCGCGGGTGCCGGTTCCAATCGTATTCCCCTTTTCGTCCTGGATAGCATAGATCCGCCCATTTGCGTCGAGGGGAAGGATCATTGGTTCAGCGTACATTAAAAGTCTCCCTTATATACCCGGGCTCAATAAAAAGACTGCCCTTTGTAATAACTATCTAAGATCGTTTGCGGACGACCTGGCACCCTCAAACGAAGGGTGCCAACCCATCCATTTACATCACGACTTGAAGCGTTTTCTTACCGCTCCAGCCACACCAAGCAGACCCGTACCGAGCAAGAACATGCTAGTTGGCTCGGGAACGGCACTGCCGGTGATTTGCCCCTGTACTGTGGTTATTCCGTTGTTTGACGCCGGAGGAACCAGGTTCAGAGGATTGTTTGAAACCGAGTAAGTAATGCCTCCGATGGTGACTGAGGTGACCGTAAAATTGACCACTCCAGATCCGGAGTTACTCGCGCTGAAAAGTCCCGTAAACGTTGCCGAGAAGCTGTCGCTTCCCGCGATCGGGATAGTTTGTGTGATCGTGAGCGTAAAAGTGCCGGATGCAGCAATAGCACCAGTACCACTCACAAAGGTTTGAAAGTTACCGAAGCTGGAACCCGTGGGAGTATTCAAGCTGGTCGATCCCAGTCCAGTAAAGGTGATCATGAGAGCGTTGCCCATGCCACCCAGAAAGGTCACAGAGTTTGTGCCGCTACCAGCGCATCCTCCACAAGTAAAAGTACCTGAAGTGGAGAATGTCACAGGGTCAGCTTTGGCCTCCGCCATTCCGAGTGACACAATTGCCAGAAGCAATGCACTCATGAGGGATGCCTTGAAAACACCTTTCATGGTTGCTCCCTTTGAATAGCTTCGACTTACGTCCGCACCTACCCTCGAAGAACAGGGAACGCTGATCGTAGCTTTGGCTATGGGCACCCGGTTATAGGCCGATGTTGCCACAGCCGCGGGACAAGCGCGGACTGTGACAACATGTCTACGTTTGCAAACTCGTTCTTACGTACGGCTTACTTCTTGGCAAACCGCCGGCGGAAACCAGCCGCAACTCCAACAAGTCCTGAACCAAGCAGAAACATGCTGGCTGGCTCTGGTACTTCCTGAGTTCCAGGAGGCGTCGCCGTCGTTCCAAACTGGATTACGACATTACTAAATGTCGAATTCACAGTTACTCCCGGAACGACGAGCGTCAGGGTTAGCGTGCCTGCCAAAAACGGATTGTGCGGGCCATTTCCGTTAATGCTGCCATTGGCGTTTGCATAGGCGCCACTTCCCGTACCGCCGATCAGAGTCTGATCCGGACCAGCCGGCGAACTGATGCCGAATGCGCAAATCACACAGGCCGTAATCAAATTACCGCTGTGGCCACCGGCCCAGCCGGTTGGATTAACCGCGCCTGCAAGCACGCCGTTTCCACCGCTGATATTGGTTGACTGTGTGCTGTTGCTCGCGGAAAGCGAAACGGCGCCGCCGTTATATCCGCTCACTTGGAAGTAAACGCCACTGACATTCTGAATAACGCTGACAACTTGCGCGTTGGTCAGGTTGTTGTTAAGGGTTATTGTTACGGTGCCATTGCCGGCGACAATGGTTCCGGTAACGTTGGTCGTACTGCATCCGGCTCCAGTGCAAACTGAAATCGGATCAGCCTTTGCGGTACCGTGGGTTAAAGCAAGAATCCCAATGGCGGCAAGGGCCAGCAGTGAGTTCTTGAGGTTCCAAAACCTGGGCATTTCACGTCTCCTTGGGGTAAACGATTCCTTCCGCTCCAGGCCGCAGCCCCGGAGGTTAGATCAATGGTGTTTGAGGCGTGTATTCGGAGAGCGAAACGGGGCAAGTGCCGCTCAAAAATACCAGCCAGACGAATCTCCCGGTCGGGTCGAGAGAGTAAATACAGGTGGCACGTGCTCGTTCTCTTAGCAAGCCATGGGCCAAGAGCCTGTTGGGCTTGAACTTGCGGAAACCCAGCGTATTTCTGTATGTCGGATGGGAGTGGTCCTGCCAGTTGGTCCAGAGGTTGTCCAGTATTCAGACTTGAGTCTAGACTTTGGACGTCGAGATCTGGTGCTTCTTAATCTTTTGATAAAGCGAGCTCCGCGGGATCCCCAGACGCTTCGCGGCCCTCTCGACGCGCCCGCGTTCTTCCTGTAGTACCCGTTCGATGTGCTGTTTTTCGAGCTCGAGGAGCGTCAGACGGCTGTCGAGAAAAGGCGCGCCGACCTGTGTGTGACCGTCGAAATGAAGATCGTTGAGAGTGATATGTTTCTGGTCACTCAATAAGACCGCACGTTCGATAACATTGCGCAACTCGCGGATGTTGCCGGGCCATGAGTAAGCTTGCAACGCCTGAATGCAGCCCTGGTCCAACTTCAGCTCGCCGCGCCCCAAGTCCGCTGAAACCTTGTCCAACAGGTATTGGGCCAACGTCGGGATGTCTTCGATTCGTTCGCGCAAAGACGGGAACGACAACGGAATCGTGCTGATGCGAAAGTAGAGATCATCGCGAAATCGTTTTTCTCGTACGAGCTGTCCGACGTCCTGGTGCGTGGCCGCAATCAACCGCACGTCCACTTGTCGATCTCTGACGTCGCCCAGTCGTCTGAAACGCTTCTCTTCAAGCACTTTCAGCAGTTTCGGTTGGATCTGAAGGTCCACGTCGCCGACTTCATCGAGAAAGATGGTCCCGCGATGGGCCACTTCAAACAGTCCTTGTTTAGAAGCGGTGGCACTGGTGAACGCGCCCTTCTCGTGACCAAACAATTCCGTTTCGAGAAGTTCTCTGGTCAGACCAGCACAGTTCAGGTCGACGAACGCTTCATCGGCTCTCGGACTGTTCTCATGCAGCCAGCGCGCGAGCACGCCTTTGCCCGTTCCGGTTTCACCCAGAATCAGCACCGGGCTTTCCGTCGAAAGAAGCTTTCGCGCCTGATCCGCAAGCGCGCGAATCGCCGCGCTCGTGCCAATGAAGGGATCGATAGCCTGGCGAGACTGGCGTGACTTGCTGGCGAGTTGTTTGTGGTAGTTGCGCTGTTTTTGCAGTAGTCGTTGCAGGATGACGAGGAGCGTCGGCAATTCGAGAGGCTTGGTTAGAAACTGTTCCGCGCCTTCTTTAATTGCTCTGACTGCGAGATCAATGGAACCATGCGCGGTCAGGACCAGGAGGGGAATCCCGGCGTCGATCTCTTTCAGTCGCGGCAGGAGATCGAGCGCGGTGCCATCTGACATCATATAGTCAGCGATGACGATGTCAGGCCGTGACGTGCGAAACAGGTGTTGCGCATCCTGGCAACTCTCCGCCTCTTCGATTTCGTAGCCGTGCTGCTCGAGGAAATCACGGATACCGAATCTCACTCCTGACTCATCGTCAACAACCAATACCTTGTTCCTGGACATCAAGCATCTCCCTCAGATGGTATCGGGAACCTGGCTATCATACAGGCTCCACCCTCGGGGTTATTTCCGGCAATCAGTTTTCCGCCGTGTTCCTGCATAATTCGCTGCGCGATCGCTAAGCCGAGTCCGGTGCCGCCGCGTCGTTTTGAGAAGAACGGTTCGAAGATCTTGGCCAGATCCTCTTCCGGTATTCCGGCGCCTGAGTCTCTGATTTCACACTGGACCCACTCGTGATTTCCGTCGTTGATTCTTCGGGCTGCGATCGTGACCGAGCTCTTTTGCGGTGAATGTTGGATCGCGTTCTCGATCAGATTTACGAATACTTTTGAGAGCCGGCGACGGTCAATCCTGATCTTCGGCAAGGAATCTTCAACGTTACTGTCGAGATCGACCTGCGCCACATCCGCGGCCGGCAAGCAGGCGCGGATTGACCGCGCAATCATCTCTTCCATCGAGACCAGATACAACTCGCCGCGGAACGGCTTGCCGTACTCTAGCAGTTCTTCCATCAGAATGGTGAGACGTCCGATCTCGTCGCGCAGGACATTTGTATAGCGCAGGTATTCGGTGCGATCGCTGAAGCGCGTCTCAAACGCGTCGAGTATCGAGGAAATTCCGAACAGGGGATTCCTGACTTCGTGAGCCACGCCGGCCACGAGTGAGCCCAACAACGACATCATTTCGCTCTGGCGCAACGAGGCTTCGAGCTCGGCCCGCTTCGTGATGTCCTGCGCGATCAGGATCGCACGCTCGCCAAACGAGCCGAATTCGTTGATGTGGTAAAGCGTGATGGCCCACGTCTTACCCGTGGCGTCGTCTCTGATTTCCTCAGCCTTCGGAGCCGGATACTCACGCAGGCTCTCGATCATCTCGGCAGCCTTTTTCCACGGCTGGTGTTCACCGAGCTCGCCCACCGTCTTACCGAGTATCTGTTCCGCTTCAACGCCGACGATCTGCTCAGCCGCTTGATTCGAGCGTTTGATGTCTCCGGTCAGATCAACAATCAGGACCGGAAAATCGATGGCGTTGAACGTCTGGCGCCACTCCATCGCCGACTGTTGCAGCGACGCGTGCAGTCGTTGCTGTTTCTCGTCGAGAAGTTTTCGTTCGGTGACGTCGTTGACGATCACGAGCCGGCTGTTCTTGCCGTCGAAGACGACCGGATGCTGGCTGATCTCGACGTAGATCGTCTTCCCGTCTTTCGTCCGGTGACGCCACGGGCTCGAGATCACAAGATCGTTCGGATCGTTTTTGATCATCAGGGTCGGAATGTCTTCGCTCGCCCTAATGTCAGTGATCGTCATCGTGAGAAATTCCTCGCGGGTGTATCCATAAATGCGAGTCGCAGCTTCGTTGACGGCGAGAAAGTGGAATGATTCTTCGTTGTAGACCCAGATCGGTTGTGGCGTCGATTCGAAAAGAAGACGGTAACGCTCTTCCGAGTCGCGCAGCGCTTCTTCGAAACGTTTTCGTTCGGTAACGTCGCGAGCGAGTCCGCGAAAGCCGACAGTAACGTCGAGCTTGTCTTTGATTGGTGAAACTATCATGTCCAGCCAGCGATCCTCGCCGGTTGCAGAGCGCGCCACGAACTGGTGCTGGAACTCGTGTGCCTGATCGGGACGTCCCAGGCTGGCCGCGAAACCGTTACTTTCGGGAATGATGCCGAACACGTTGAAGAACGAGTTGCCGATGATTTCCTCCGATTTGCGGCCGAGAAACCTTTGTCCCGCGAGGTTCATGCTGGTGACGCGACCGGCAAGATCCTGCGTGAAGATCATGTCGCTGGCCTGCTCGACAAGATCACGGTAACTCGCTTCCAGCCGGGAGCGCTCCAACAGTCTCGACACTTTGGCGATGAGACGGGGTGCGTCGAAAGGAATTTCGAGGTAGTCGTCAGCACCGGCTTTCATTCCGGCGACGGCGCTCTCGGTGTCTTTCTGGTGTGCGGTTATGAGCAGGATCGGAACCGTTTTGAGCTCCGAGTCAGCGCGGATTTCGCGACAAAACTCGAGACCGTCCATACGCGGCATGGTCACGTCGCTGATGACGAGATCCGGTTGTTCGCGTCTTGCGATCGTCAGACCCTCGAGACCGTCTTCAGCGGTGAGTACCGAGTAGCCGGCCTTCCGCAACAGACCACCCATGAGAGTGAGTTGATCCGGTTCGTCATTAACGATAAGAACGGAATTATCCTCGTGGCCGTTGGACTCTATCCCATGCACCAGCGCTATACCTCAACTTGCCGTGTTTTCGGTGGAATAACCGTCGGGCGAATAGATTTAGAAATTACCGGGCTGTGGCAATACCTTTGAACAACAGGGTTTACGGTGTTTTGAACTCGGCGGAGTATAGCACACCGGGTGATTTTTTAGCTTATTTGCAGTCGGTAAACGGAACGAAGCTCAACTGAATCATAAGTTCGTACTCATTGCATTCACTAGTGGAGATTTTCGAATGAAAGACAAGAATATTTATAGAGGAACAGTTTTCGGACGAAACTTAATGATGAGCCTGCTGGTCGTGGCTTTTTCGTTTGCATCGGCTAGTGCCCAGAGCATTCAGAATTCCTATGCAGACCTCGTGAACAAAGTCGCGCCTGCGGTCGTGACCATCCGCTCAACCGAGCGTGCACGCGCCGCACAGCAGTTTCCCTTCACGGACGACCCGACTTTCCGTGAGTTTTTCGGCGATCGAATGCCGCAACAACAGCAGCCGGCGCCGCGTGTCCAGGGCGTCGGTTCCGGAGTAATCGTCAATTCGCAGGGCTACATCCTGACGAACCATCACGTCGTCGATGGCGCCCTCGAAATCAAAGTTGAACTTACGGACAACCGCACCTTCACGGCCAAACTCGTCGGTTCTGACGCACCGAGCGACCTCGCCGTGTTGAAGATCGATGCGACAAACCTCCCGACACTCGCGCTGGGCGACTCAGACAAGGTTCGCGTCGGCGATCCGGTGCTGGCAGTCGGTAACCCGCTCGGTATCGGCCAGACCGTGACCTCCGGTATCGTGAGCGCGAAAAGTCGCACTACGGGCTTGAGCGACGGCAGTTTCGAAGACTTTCTTCAGACTGACGCTGCGATCAACCGCGGTAATTCCGGTGGCGCTCTCGTGAATACGAGCGGCGAGCTCATCGGTATCAACTCTCAGATTCTCTCGCCTTCCGGCGGCAGCATCGGTATCGGCTTCGCGATTCCGTCGAACATGGCGCGTACCGTCATGGATCAGTTGATGAAGACCGGCAAAGTCCGGCGCGGAATGCTGGGCGTGACGATTCAGTCGGTTGACGCGGATCTTGCTTCGAGCCTCGATCTGCCGGCCGCACGCGGCGCGATTGTCACTTCGGTGACGGATGGTGGTCCGGCTGCACGAGCCGGCATCAAGCGCGGCGACGTGATCACCGCGATCGATAGGCAGCCGGTGGTTGATAACAACACCCTGCGAAATATCGTCGCGAGTAAGACGCCCGGATCGAACGTGGAAGTGACTGCGAAGCGAAACGGTGCGGACGAGAAGTTCCAGGTTGCCCTCGCGGAGCTGCCCGATCGGGAGCGACCGGAGAGCGAGGAAGAAACCACCAGTACTACTGGCACTGGAAATTCCAAGTTTGGACTTTCGCTGCAAGTGTTGACGCCTGACTCGGTTGAGCGTTACGGGCTTGAAGCTGGCGATCAGGGACTGCTGGTTACCAGGATCGATCCTAACGGCAGCGCTGCTAACGCTGGTATCCGGCAAGGCGATGTGATTCAGGAAGTGAATCGTCAACCGATGCGAAACGTCGCGGACTTTAACGCCGCGATGCAGCGGTCAGGCGCGCGGCCGGCGCTCGTACTGATCAAGCGACGCAACGGCGTGATTTATTTGACCTTGAAAGCCAACTCCTAACCCTGCTATAAAGCAGCAACAAAGGGACACAAAGGTTCGTTCAGAACCTTTGTGTTTTTTTGTGGCCTAAGGTACGTTCCACCATTCACATTCAAGGAGGAACGAGTATGCGGGAGTTTGATCGCCGGCCGTGGGGAACCTACACGGTGCTTGAAGAAGATCGCGGTTTCAAAGTGAAACGGATCGAGGTCCTGCCGGGCAAGAGACTCAGTTACCAGAAACACGCCCAACGCGCAGAGCACTGGTTCGTCGTGGAAGGCACGGCGAAAGTGACACTCAACGACAAGGAGATCATCGTGCGCGCTGGCGAAGCGATCGACATTCCGATCGGGGCAGCGCATCGCGTCGAGAACCCGGACGAGGAAAATTTGGTATTTATCGAAGTACAGCGCGGAAGTTATCTCGGTGAAGACGATATCGTTCGTCTTCAGGATGACTTTGGTCGTTAGCCACGGATTACACGGATAGGCCTCATGGAAGATACCGTCACTATCCCCACCGAGGAGTCGCAAAGCCTTTGGTCTGCGGTGAAGGAGTCGATCCGCGGCTCGCATCGAGACTACACGCGCGGTCCGATCGGGCGTGCGATCCTGCTGCTCGCGGTGCCCATGGTCCTCGAGATGATCATGGAAAGCGTCTTTGCCGTCGTCGATATCTTCTGGGTCTCGCATCTCGGGACGGACGCCGCCGCGACTGTCGGTCTCACCGAATCCCTTATGACTCTGGTGTACGCCCTCGCGATCGGTCTGAGCATCGGCGCGATGGCGATGGTCGCACGCCGTATCGGCGAACAGAATCCAGACGGCGCGGCACGCGCGGCAGTGCAGGCGGTTGTGCTGGCGCTGATAGTGTCGATCGTCATTGGGGCTATCGGCGCGCCACTCGCGCCAAAACTCCTCGCGCTCATGGGCGGCTCGCCGTGGGTAATCGAACATGGCTCAGCGTTTACGCGAGTGATGCTTGCCGGCAACGTCAGCGTCGTGATGCTCTTCATGATCAACGCGATCTTTCGTGGCGCCGGCGACGCCGCGATCGCGATGCGCACGTTGTGGTTGGCGAACTGGATCAACATCGTCCTCGGCCCCTGCTTGATCTTTGGACTCGGACCTTTTCCGAAGCTCGGTATCGTCGGCGCTGCGATTGCCACCACGATCGGCAGAGGCACCGGCGCACTCTTCGCACTCAGCAAACTCGTTCGTGAAGGCGGACGCTTCAATATCGCGCGCCATCATCTTCGCATCGAGCCATCGATCATTGGCCGTTTGATTCGCTTGTCAGGTACCGCAACGTTCCAGGTCTTCATCGGCATGGCGAGTTGGATTGGGTTAGTGCGGATCATCTCGAGTTTCGGTAGCAACGCTGTGGCCGGATACACATTTGGAATTCGCGTGATCCTGTTTGCCTTGTTGCCGTCGTGGGGAATGGCGAATGCCGCGGCGACGATGGTGGGTCAGGCACTCGGAGCCAAGGACCCGGATCGGGCCGAGCGTGCCGTTTGGAAGGCTGGTTTTTACAACATGATCTTCCTCGGTGTGGTGGGACTCCTTTTTATCTTCTTCGCGCCTCAGATCATCTGGTTCTACACGGCCGACCCGGACGTTGCGCATTACGGAGTGGATTGTCTTCGTATCGTGGCTTATGGATTCTTGTTTTACGCCTACGGCATGGTGCTCGGGCAGTCGTTCAACGGCGCGGGCGACACGTGGACGCCGACGATTATCAACCTCTTCGTCTTCTGGTTGTGGGAGATCCCGCTTGCGTATGTGCTGAGCGTGAAGGCGGGCTGGGGACCGCGCGGCGTGTTTATAGCGATGACAATCGCGTTTTCGACCCTCGCGGTAGTCAGTGCACTGGTATTTCGCCGCGGTCGTTGGAAGCGAAAAGCTGTCTAGGCCGTCCGGTTATTGTTCGAACAGTGCTGTCGGACTTCGCTACGGTTTTTGTGAGATTTTTACCCTCAACACCTCTGTACGCTCGATAACATTAGCGGCATCTTTATTGCCTAAGTACAAACTGCCAGATAGAGCAGGGCACGTTGGAGTGCGGTGACTTGCCCGCTTCGGACCGCCGACCAGAGCTGATCAGGTCACCACACTCCATGATTTTGCCAACAGCTCACGGTGAGTTTTTGGGTAGAACAAGGAGGAAACCTCATGGAGAAGAAACTGAAGGGGAAGAAAGTCGCCATACTGGTGGCCGACGGTTTCGAACAAGTGGAGCTGACGGAACCGAAGAAAGCGTTGGAAGAGGCCGGAGCAATCACGGAGATTGTTTCCCCAGCCGACAACGAAGTGCAGGGGTGGAACCACGACGACAAAGCCGATTCATTTCCAGTTGATATGCCGTTGAGCCGGGCACGTTCTGATGATTATGACGCACTATTACTGCCGGGCGGCGTGCGCAACCCGGATCAGTTGAGAATGATGATGAGAGCGGTTGAATTTATTGACGGCTTTTTCGCGACAGGTAAACCGGTGGCAGCGATCTGTCATGCGCCCTGGACGCTTATCGATGCGGAAATTGTTAAAGGCAGGACTATTACTTCGTGGCCGTCGTTGAAAAAAGATTTAATGAATGCCGGTGCGCGTTGGGTTGATCGAGACGTAGTTGTCGATAACGGCTTAATAACTAGTCGGAAGCCTGCCGATATACCCGCGTTTAATAAGAAGATGATCCAGGAATTTGCCGAGGGACGGCATTCGCGGCAGCAAGCCGCTTAGGAGGAAGCCACAAAAAGCACAGAAGGCACAAAATATAAAACCGGAAGGGCAGCGTTTTCCATTGAGACACCTCCTTCAAACAGAAATACTTTGTGCCTTCCGTGCTTTTTGTGGCTAGATTTTTTTCGCGACCTGACCCACTTTCACGACGCCCGCCTGGATCACTTTCGCGTTGATACCCCTGAGACAGAGTTCCTTACCGACCACTGAGTTCACAAACTTCATCGCATCCATACCAAAGCGCGCGACGAACTTGTGACAGCCGGTGTGCGGCAGATGACTCACTTCAAGCACTGCTGATCCGACTTGTATTCGTGCGCCGGCAGGCAGGTTTTCTTTACTCAAATCCATGTCGATGTAGAGTTGATCGCCCGCGAGTTGCCAGCGTTCTTTGTCCTGCGCCACGAGTGCAGTCACGCGTGAGTTCATGATGTTGATCTGCATCTCCGGATGCGCCGATCCGTCGGGTGTTTTGGAACTGCCGCGCACGACCCAGTTGTCGCCAATCAATCCTTTAAGTGGATCGAGCTCAGCCATATCCAAAACTCGCCGCTCGTCCACTGTGGGACGACACACGATCAACTGCAACACACCTTCATCCTTCGGCGCGTCACGAAGGTGGTCGAGCGCTGCTTCCAGTTCCTGCATCGTCAAATGTTTCACGGTTGACTCCATAGCTAAATAAGGAACGCGTAATATAACCCGAGTTTGGCCCGTGACGCGAAATACGTGTAAGCTTTTTGCACTGATGCTTCCCCAAAGCTCACAGCCCCATGACGCTTCGGATGAGCGCGATCGACTGCGCCTTTTGCTCGATGTTACTAACGCAGTCGTTTCGAATCTCAGTTTAAAAGAGCTGTTGTATACAGTCTCCGGCTGGCTAAGAAAGTTTTTCCCCATCGACCTCGCCAGCATGGTGATACAGGACGCGGAGACCGGACTATTAAAAGTTCATGCCCTGGATGCGCCCGCACCAGGCGGAGTGCTCGGCGAGGGCACAGTTCTGCCACTCGAAGGCACGCCGCCCGGGATCGCCATCGCCACACGCAGCACCGTCATACGTGATCGTATCGATTTCGAAGAGTTTTATTCCCCCATCATCCGGGAAGCTTACAAAGCAGGCTTGCGCAGCGGTTGCTCTGTCCCGCTGATCTGTCACGATCAGGTGCTCGGCACGATCAACGTCGGCAGTCTTCGCGAATGTGCGTTCACAAGGAAGGACGCCGAGCTGCTCGAACAGATCGCCGGACCGGTGGCGATCGCTGTTCAGAACGCGCTCAACTTCGAACGTGCTGAGCGCGAGCGCGATCACAACAAGCGTCTCCTCGACGAACTCGCGGTGCTCAAAAACAAACTCCACAGCGAGAAGCTTTATCTCGAAGAAGAAATCCAAACCGAGTACAACTTCGAAGAGATCATCGGGCAGAACGCCGTGCTCAAGAAGATCCTGCAACAGGTCGCGACCGTTGCGCCCACTGATTCTGCGGTGCTGCTTTGTGGCGAGACGGGAACAGGCAAGGAACTGATCGCGCGCGCGATTCACAATCTGAGTGGTCGTCGCGAACGTACGCTCGTTAAACTCAACTGCGCCGCGATTCCAACTGGTTTACTCGAAAGCGAACTGTTCGGACATGAGAAAGGTGCGTTTACGGGCGCGATTGCCCAACGTGTCGGACGTTTCGAGCTCGCCAACAAAGGAACACTGCTGCTCGACGAGGTCGGCGAGATCCCGCTCGACTTGCAACCGAAACTCTTGCGCGTGTTGCAGGAACACGAGTTTGAACGTCTCGGCAGCTCGCGCACGATCAAAACTGATGCGCGTTTGATTGCGGCGACGAATGTGGACTTGCCGCAGATGGTTGCGGAAAAGAAGTTTCGCAGCGATCTGTTCTATCGACTCAACGTGTTTCCGATCACGATTCCGCCGTTAAGAGAACGAGTCGACGATATTCCGTTATTGATTGGTTACTTCGCGCAGAAGCACGCGGTTCGCATGAATAAGCGTATTGATAACGTTCCCCGACAGACAGTCGAGGCGCTTTGTAGGTATCCGTGGCCCGGCAACGTGCGCGAGTTGGAAAACTTCATGGAGCGTTCGGTGATTCTATCGAGTGGCACGGAGTTGCAGGCGCCATTAGGTGAGTTGAAAGTCACGACGATGTCAGTTGCAGTTCCGGAGGTAGTGGCGGGACCACGAACGATGGAGGATGCCGAGCGGCGTCACATCGCGGAGATTCTCGAACAGACTCGCGGCGTCATCGGCGGCAAAGGCGGTGCGGCGGAGATCCTCGGGCTCCCGACCTCGACTCTACGCAATCGCATGAAGAAGTTAGGACTAAAATGAGGAAAATTTCTCACGCGGCGGCGCAACGGCGCTACGTTGGTGTTTTCCGTTGCGCCGCCGCGTGAGAAATCCAAAGTTCACAACTCTTAACAAATTTTTACTTACCCATAACATAGCCCGGGTGGACCGGGCGTATCCTCAGGCCGCAATGAAGTCCCGAAGAGAAAGCAACGCTCGTTTCCGGCTGGTGCTCACGCTTAGCTTTGCGGTGGTGTTGCCCGCGTTGACGCTCATCTTCGTCAATTACCAACACGTCAAGTCGATTCAGCGTGACAAGAAAGTCGAGGCGTTGATTCATCGCGACTTTCAGTACCTGCTAACCATCGGCTCGAAAAAGATGGTTGCAAAGGCTTATTCACTCACCGAACAGGCGCGCAACAGTTTTCCCGTCGAGGCCGACTCTGATGACGAAAAACGACGAAAGCTGGATGACATCGTCGCGAAGAACCCGTGGTTCGCACACGCTTTTCTCTTCGACGCGAAGAAGGGTGTCATCGTTCAGTCGCAGCGCGATCCGGTAATGGAGAAAGAAGCTACCGAGTCGGTCAAGATGTACACCGGCTGGTTTGCCCTGGAGGGACCACAACTCTGCGAACTGTTGCGCAAAAGAGCCAAGCCCATTATGTGGTATGCCGGCGAAGTCGAGCGACCAGGCGGCACAAGGTTCATTACCACCGCAATCTTTAATCTTCCTGAGTTCGGTGGGGACCGAGCCGTGTTGGGAGGCGTCAGGTTTGATCCGGCCGAGAAATTTTTTTCCGAAGAACTCGAAGAACTGACGTCGCCAAGCTTCACCAAGGATCCGGAACAACAATACGGAGAGAAACTGCACGAGTTGATGCCGAGCGAAGTGATCGGACATCCCGATCAGCGACTCGCGATGATGGTCTATCAGGCCGACTCTTTCAAAGCCGAAGGTGATCGACCGCTGGCTACATCAGCAGGTTGGGGCAACGGTAAACCTGAAGTCTCTTACAAGCTCGACGATCCCTTTCGTGGTCTTACGCTCGGCATCAAGTTTCAAGGCACAACGGCGGACGCGATCGGCCGTCGCTGGGTGTGGCAGAGTTTTTTGATCCTCGGTGTGTTGTCGGTGTTGATGATTGGTGGACTGGTGTTGACTTATCGCAGCGTCAATAAGCAAATGGCGCTCGCGCGTTTGAAGTCTGATTTCGTTTCCAACGTGTCGCATGAGTTGCGCACGCCGCTCGCGCTGATTCGACTCTATGCTGAGACACTTGAACTCGGTCGCATCAACACGCAGGAGAGGAAGAACGAGTACTACAGCATCATTCGCAAAGAGAGCGAACGGCTCAGTGCGCTGATCAATAACATTCTCGACTTTTCGCGCATTGAAGCGGGCGCGAAAGAGTATGACTTCCGCGACACTGACATCGCCGAGCTCGTGCACAACACGCTCGACTCGTATCGATACCAGATCGAGCAGCAGGGATTCGTGTTCGAGGAGAATATCGATCACGGGATTCCATCGGTGAAAGTCGATCGAGAAGCGATTGCGCGGGCGCTTGTGAATCTAATCAACAATGCACTGAAATATTCCGACAGCGAAAAGTTTCTGGGTGTGAGGCTTTACCGCGAGCAGAGTGTGCTCAAACTCGAGGTGAGCGATCGCGGTATTGGCATCGATCGAAATGAGCAGGCGCGAATCTTTGAAAAGTTTTATCGGACGTGCGATCCGCTGGTGCACAACACGAAGGGCAGCGGGCTCGGATTGTCGTTGGTGCGACACATCACGAGAGCGCACGGCGGCGACGTTGAAGTCGAGAGCACGCCCGGGCGCGGCAGCAAGTTCACTCTCTCGTTACCGCTTAATCAAACAATATGATCCCATGTGTTTATGTGCCTTTTTGTGGCTAAAAAATTCCTTGAGGTGTTATGAAAAACAAGATCTTAATCGTTGAAGATGAACCGGCGATGGTCGCGGGGTTGCGCGATAACTTCGAGTATGAAGGTTACGAAGTGATCAGCGCTGAAGATGGTGTCAGTGGACTCGACAAGGCACTGTCTGACAATCCCGACCTGGTGGTGCTCGACGTGATGATGCCGCGCATGAGCGGTCTCGACGTCTGCAAGCAGTTGAAAGCGAAACGCCCGTCGGTGCCCATCATCATGCTGACCGCGCGCGGACAGGAGATCGACAAAGTTGTCGGTCTCGAATTAGGCGCGGACGATTACGTCACCAAACCATTTTCAGTACGTGAGCTGATGGCGCGTGTGAAAGCCGTACTGCGGCGAGTCGCTTCACCCACGCCCGCACCAGAAGTCTACAAGTTCAGCGATATCGAAGTTAACATTCGTGGTAACGAAGTGAGACGCAATGGCAGTGTTGTTGATCTATCAGCGAAAGAGTTTGCGCTCCTCGCGTACTTCATCGCGCATCCGGTTGAAACACTCTCGCGCGATCGACTGCTCGATGCGGTTTGGGGATATGAAAATTATCCGACCACTCGTACAGTCGACACGCACATCGTTCATCTCAGACAAAAGCTCGAACCAAATCCCGAAGAACCACGTTTCATACTTACCGTTCATGGTAGTGGATATAAGTTTGTAGGATGAGGTCTTCTCATGACTCTCCCAGCAGTCGAGATCAGCAATTCTTCCCCTGATACAGTTGCGTCTCCCGTTAGCGATCTGCAACAGAGGCTCGAGACGTTACAGCGCGATTACGCGGACCTGAACACTGCGATCTTCGAAGCAGCGCAAGTGCATCGTCGTTTGTGTGCGCCGAGTCTGGTACGACACGGTGCGTTCGAAGTGGCGAGCGAGATCTTTGCAGTGCGCCACTTGCCTGGCGATTTCGTCAATATCGAAGAGACGAGCGACGGGCTCGTGCTGGCGCTGGGCGATATTGGCGGCAAAGGTCTAGCGGCCGGAATGTGGGTAACGCATCTGATCGGACTGCTGCGAAACTACACGGCCACGAACACCGATCCGGAAGTGATCGTTGCCGGGATAAATCGCGACATCGCGAGGTTATCGTCGGTCGCACCGCTCAGCACGTTGTTTGTGGCGCGGTTATCGAAATCAGGACGGCTCGACTACACCAGTGCGGGACACCCGCCGGCATTGTTACTGCGGAAAAATGGGCCACTCGAGTTGCTTTCTGAAGGTGGACCAGTGCTCGGTGTCGTGTCGTCGGCGATTTTTGAGCGCGGCAGCGTGACCTTGCGCGGCGGCGACCTGTTATTGGCGTGTTCTGATGGTATTCTTGAGTCATTCAACGAAGCGGAACAGGAGTTTGGCAATATGCGGCTCCAGACTGAATTGCGCCGGGCACAAGGCGGCTCGGCGGAAGGGGTTTTGTTTTCAGTGCTGGGCGCGGTGCAGGACTTCGCGGCGCCCCGCCCGCTCACCGATGATATGACGTTGATGATCGTCAGAAAAAAATCTGCGTAATCTGTGGTTAAAACCACCTTAACCACGACGGAATAAAGTAATCCACTCAAATACGAAAGGGGACAAGTTATGGCAGACGTAAAACCGATTCCGGAGGGATATCATTCGTTAACGCCTTACCTGGTCATCAATGGTGCGGCTGAGGCGATGGAGTATTACAAGAAGGCATTTGGCGCAGTTGAGCTGTTCCGCATGGAGCACGGCGGGAAAATCGGTCACGCTGAAATGAAGATTGGTGATTCCCCACTCATGCTGGCGGACGCGAGTGAGCAGTTTAAGGGAGTGAAGGATCTCGGCGGCACGCCGGTGAGCCTGATGATTTACGTTGAAGACGTTGATGCGATCTATCCGCAGGCGATCGCTGCTGGCGGCACCGAGATGAAGCCGTTGCAGGATCAGTTCTACGGAGATCGCTCCGGGACGTTAACCGATCCGTTTGGCCACGTTTGGACCATTGCCACGCACAAGGAAGACGTGACACCGGAAGAGATGGATAAGCGCCTGGCCGCAATGCACAGCCACGGCGCCGGCGCTTAGAAGAAGTAGCCGCTAAAACGCACAAAGATCATGGAAAGAACAAGTCAGGAAGAGGGGCTTGCCCCCGCCGTTGCTTGGATTGGACGAGCGGGGGCAAGCCCCTCTTCCTGACTTGTTCTATTCTTAATAGCTTTGTGCCTTACTGTGGCAAAGATCGGACTTCCCTGAGGCGGCGTTCAAGGAAGCGTCGCTCGCTGTCGTTGGTGGCTAGTTTAAGAGCTGCTTCGTAACTCTCAGCGGCTTCTTGGTTGTCGCCGAGACGGCGCAGCATGTCAGCACGCGCCGCGTGTAGCAAATGATAGTCGTCGAGCTCGCCTGCTGCGGCGAGCTCGTCGATTAACTCGAGCGCAGGTCGCGGACCGTGGGCCATCGCGATTGCCACCGCGCGATTCAACGACACGATCGGAGACGGCATCACTTCCGCCAGCAGATCGTAAAGCACGACGATCTGCGACCAGTTTGTGTCTTCCGGTCGCGCCGCTTTACAGTGTTCAGCCGCGATCGCTGCCTCGATCGCGAATGGACCAGGCTCACTGCGCAGCGCTTCTTCAACCAGGACCAGCGCTTCGTCGATTTGTGGTCTATTCCATAACGTGCGATCCTGCTCTTCGAGTACAACCAGATTGCCATCTTCATCCAGGCGAGCCTCGCGTCGTGAATCGTGTAACAACATCAGCGCCACGAGCGCGGTCGCTTCAGCCGGAGGTTTTGGCTCGAGCAGCGTGCGGAGCAGGCGTCCGAGGCGAATGGCTTCGGCGCAGAGATCGGCACGCACGAGTGGTTCACCGCGCGTCGGCGCGTAGCCTTCAGTGAAGATGAGATAGATCGCGGTTAGCACTCCGTCGAGACGCGCCGGCATCTCGGTGGTGTCAGGCACGCTGAAGGGAATTCCGGCGTCGCGGATTTTTCGTTTGGCACGAACCAGACGTTGGGCCATCGTTGCCGTGGGAACCAGAAACGCGCGCGCGATCTCGTCAGTCTGAAGACCGCCTAAAGTTCGAAGGGTGAGTCCGACCTGTGCTTCGAGTGAGAGCGCCGGGTGGCAACAGGTAAAGATCAGTCGTAAACGATCGTCGGGGATCTCGTCGAAGTTGAGGTTTGGTCCTTCAACTATCGGCTCAGACGCGAAATCAGGATCGGCTTCGAGTTTTTCCTGTAGACGTGTTTGCCGTCGCAGGCGATCGATGGCTTTGTGTTTTGCAGTTTGGATGATCCAGGCGCGCGGCGAGTCGGGAATGCCTTCGGTGCGCCACTGATCGACCGCGGCGGTGAAGGCCTCCTGGGCCGCATCTTCGGCAAGCTCGAAATCGCCAAACTGACGTATTAGAGTTGCAACAATTCGACCCCAATCGGATCGATAGACTGCGTCTACAGTAACGTTGGCATTTGAAAGCACGTTTGATAATAAAAAAAATCCGGCTGGGGTGTCGATTCGCGAACTGGCCATTCGATTAAGCAGTGGAGGGCAAACATTTCATGAAATACATGCTGTTGGTTTATTTAGAAGAAGGGGCGTTGAGCGACACTGAACGTGAGCACTGCTACGTTGAATCAGCCCAACTCGCACAGGATTTGAGCGCGTCAGGGAAGTACGTTGCGTCCGGTCCGCTGCATCCGGTGTCGACCGCTACAAGCGTGCGCGTACGAAATGGCAAGCGACTGGTAACTGATGGTCCATTCGCCGAAACGCGCGAACAACTCGGCGGTTACTACATTATCGATGCGAAAGATTTGGACGAGGCAATGAGCATTGCGGAGCGTGTGCCACCAGCGAAAGTCGGCACGATCGAGATCCGGCCGGTGCTGGAGATCACCGGACTCCCATCGCAGTAAAACATTTCAACCTCTTAAGGAAACTACTCATGAACATCGTACTCTGGATCATTCAAATACTGCTGGCGCTGTTATTTTTGTTTGCCGGTATCACTAAGCTGGTGCCGATCATTCCGATGCCGCCGCCACCGCCGGGCGCGTGGATGCCGCCCATGTGGTTTCTCAAATTTATCGGCCTCTGCGAAGTGCTGGGCGCACTCGGACTGGTATTGCCAGGCTTGTTGCGGCGTCATCAATACCTGACAGTGTGGGCTGCGATTGGACTCACGATCATCATGATCGGCGCCGTGGTTGTATCAGTCATGACTTTGGGTGTTGCGGCAGGTATCACACCGCTGATCGTTGGCATTCTTTGCGTGTTTGTTGCCTACGGCAGACGCGGATCTTACACATAAAAATCCATGAATATCAAACGACTAAATTGGCCGTTGTGGGTTGGGTTCTTATTAACGCTGGGCGCGTTCTTGAGCTACTTCTTCGTCTTCGTGTGGTTTCCGTTTACGCGCGACTTTCCGTGGGCGAACCTCGTGCTCTTCGTGATCGCGGGAGCGTTGTTGTTCATGGGCTTGCGACGCGCGTTTGCCTCTGATTGTCCACATCGAATACGTTCGCGGATCGTCAGTTCAATCGTTAGTGTGTTGAGCCTCGCGGTGTTTGCGATGTTCATCTTCGTGATCTTTGTAGTCGGGCGCTCGCTGCCGCCGTCGAAGGGTGCACCCCAGGTCGGGCAACGAGTACCCGAATTCAGTCTTCCTGATACATCCGGGAAGCAGGTATCACTCAAAGAGCTGCTGACGACGCCCATCAACGGCAAAGCGCCTAAAGGTGTGTTGTTGATGTTCTATCGAGGCTACTGGTGACCGTCATGTAACTCCGAGTTGCGGGGTATCGAGAGGAGCCTTGGTAAGTTCAACGAAGTGGGTATTCGGCCGGTTGCGATCAGTATTGATACGTCGGAAGAGTCGCGCAATCTCGCGCAGAGTCAGGGTTACACTTTCCCGATTCTGTCTGATCGAAATGCGGAAGTGATTCGACGTTATGACCTGGTGCACGCAAAGGCGGGTATCAATGGCGAGGACATCGCCCGGCCCGCGGAATTTCTCATTGATTCAACCGGTACGGTGGTTTGGATCAACCTGACTGAGAATTACTGGATCCGAGCTCGACCCGAGCAGGTGCTGGAAATTGCTAATCTGCTGAGAGAGCAAATAGTTGAATAGCAAAATAGGTCCTATATTCCTATAGGACCTATTCGCTTACTTACCATTAACCAATACGCTTGCCCGCGCGTTCATCTTGCCCGACGCGGTAACCGTCCTGGTAACCTCGCGAGAAGTTGGGCCGGTAAACATCAGCAAAGTTTCCGAAACCAGCTTCCTTGAAGTAGTGAGATCGCTGGGGATCGAAGCTCTTGTCTTTCTTGCCATCGTCCTTTCCGGTCTTGAAGCCATCTTTGTACGCCTGACTCACAGCCTCTTCTGTGTTGTCGAAAACGTAATGGTTGTACCGGAAACCGTATCCCCACGGATCGTATCCGTACGGGTAACCCCACCAACTTCTATATCCAAATCCAAATGGACGATATATGCGATAGGGGTAAGGACGAACGATCACGACTCTACGCCGTCGCTGCGCCTGGGCTTCGCTGGAGGAGACAAACGCGAGACCAAAGAGCATTAATACGGTGAGTGCCAGACCGCCAATCTTTCGCAAATATTTTCCTTTCATCTTTCAACCTTCCTTGTTCTAAGTCCGCACTTAGCCAACGCGAGTGCGGCTAATCAGACGTGTGTTGGTACGGCCGTTTGGCCAGACCGTCACTAAATATGTTTCGCGGTAGAGACGACGACCGTAGCGCACCAGGCGCGAACGTGTCACTGAACGCTGGCGACCGAATCGCCGATCGTTGCGTCGCTCGTAGCGCCTGCCGTAGCGGTCACGCTGCCACTGGGCGGCTGAACTCGCTGCAACAGTGCTGTTCTGCTGCGATACATCGCTTGCCTTTGCTTCCGCCGAAACACCAATACCGAGTGAGGCTATCGCCAATGCTATTCCCAATATTTTCTTCATCGTTTTTTTGCCCACCTTTTCCAAAAAACTAGTCGGGCTCCTTCCGGTCTATTGGAGAGAGCCCGACTGTTATTTAAGACACCTTCAGTGCCCGCTTGGTTACAAGCAATATCTACGCCACAGAGGCACAAAAAGCACAAAAGTGTTTAATCAGCGCTTGTAGACGATGCCGCCCTTCATCACGAACACCACGCGCCGCACCGCCGTGATGTCCTTGATCGGATCACCATCCAACGCGATTATGTCCGCCTCAAATCCAGCCGCAATGGATCCGATCTGTTTACCCAAACCCAGCGCCTCGGCGGCCAGTGAGTTGGCCGAGACCATCGCCGACATCGGATCAGCGCCACCATCGCGCACGCGATCGATAAACTCCTCTGCATTGCGCCCATGCGAACCCGCGAGCGCATCCGATCCGAAAACAATCTTCAGCCCCGGAATCTTCAGCGCCTGTTTGAAGAACTTGTGATACTCCGGAATCATCTCCTTGATCACTGGAAACACTTCTTCGGGATAGCCCGGCGTTCCCGCGAATCGATCCTTGTTGAGCAGGTAATTCTCCATCACGAGTCCCGCTTGCGGATCGAGCCAAACGCCTTTCTGCGCCATCAACTTCAGATCGTCGTCAGTCGCAAGCGGCCCGTGTTCGATCTCTGTGCAACCGGCGAGCACCGCTGCCCGAACAGCATCTTTATAAGCGTGTACGAGTGTGCGCAGGCCGAGCTTCTTCGCTTCATCGCAAGCGGCATTGAGTTGTTCCTGTGACAACAACATATCCGGACGCCGCACACTGCCCGCTGCGAACAGCTTGATCAGGTCAGCGCCTGCTTCTTTCTGTTTTCTGACGAAGGCGCGGATCTCGTCCGGTGTACCGCTCTGTTCGTTGCGACCGATGAGAGGCTCGGCGGAAGTCAGAATACGTGGGCCAGGCAGCGCGCCACTCGCGATCGCATCACGCAGCGGCAGATCGTTTGGCGAGCCGACACTCTGCACGGTCGTGAACCCGGCTCGCAGTGTGGCCCATGCGTTCGCGGCGGCAGCGTAGGTTGCGAACGGTGTGGTGCCGCCGGCGCCTGCGTTCTTTCCGTCCGGACCAAAGCTCCAGCTGATGTGAACGTGACTATCGATCCAGCCGGGCAAGACGGTGAGACCGCGTAGATCGTAGTTGATTGGTGTCGCGTTAGGATCGATGCGAACGATCTTCGAGCCTTCGACGACGATGCGCGTGTTGTGCAGCACGCCGCCCTTGCCGTCGAAAATAGTGTCGGCGGCGATGACGATCTGTTTTGGTGGTGGAGTTTGAGCTGAACTTCCGAACCCGCCACAGACGAAAACGAGCAACACGAAGGCAGCGATTTTAATCGTTCCCATATCCGCGTAATTCTATTTGACCTGCGCGCGTTCGAAGGCGCCCTCGAAATAGACGGCTTCGAGGCCGGTGGCCCAATATTCGACCGCAGTGCGATTTGGTTGTGATGTTTCCTGCTCGGTTGACAGGGTTGGTTCCTCCGGATCTTCCGGTTCGAATTCCAGCCAGCCTACCCATGTACCGTCCGCGCGTTCTTCGCCGTAGCTGCGCACGCTGTAAGTTCCGCCGTCCGGTGCGGTCACCTGAGCTGTGTATTCCTGTAGTAATTCCGCCATTGATTTCCCTCCCCATGTTCGACATTTTCATCCACAGATTACACAGAATGATTATCGAATCTGTGTAATCTGTGGCTGAAACTTTGTCTCATTCTTTCTTGCCGCGCGACACCAGTCGCCAGCGCTTCACCTTACGACAACTCGCTGCGTAGTTCTCCTGCGTGATCTTCGGCATCGACCCCGGCACGACATCCGAGATGTAAATCACCGACGCCTCCGACTGACTATCCGGAAACCCCGAAGCGCATGAATCCAAAACCACTGACCCAAAATCCTGAATCACATGCCGTCGCCCATTTTGAAAACTAACGAGCGTGGCCATCTCGGTCAGCGTCCCCTGCGACATGTCGCCCGTAATCATTAACAGTTCATCAACCCCATCACTGTTAAGATCGGTCTTCTTGATAACCGAGCTCGCAAAATCCGTATCGACATCGGCGACGAGTTGTTGTCCCGAAAAGATCGCCGCGCGCTTTGTCCCAAAATTATCAGCATGCGACGCGTTACACTCGCCGACCTCGATCACGTAGAGCGTCTGCGTTTGTCCGGGCGCTGTAAAACTTCCCGTTTCCACATCGGAGATAACCGGCACTATCTGACCGGCCTTGCGCGCCGCGGCTAAGTAATCCTGGGCGACATCGGCTGGAAAATTACACTTGTTCGCGTCAGTCAAATATCGACGAAACACTTTCGATAAAACCATGCGTTGCGTGGCTGGTGCGATCTTCGCCGGCGTAGTCTCGTCGTTGCCGCGAAAGTCGAAAAGCACCTGGCGATCCTTTTGCAACGCGGGCTTCTGCGCCACCGCGAGGGAAATCAAAGCGAGGCAGAAAATAATTGTTTTCATAGGGGTCGGGTCCTTCGTGCTTCTTGTGCCTTTTGCTGGCTGCTCATATTATCTGCTTACTTTAAAACGGAGTCAGAAAAAATGCTAAAGATCATCGCCCTTCTTGTCGCTCTTCTTTTGTCTCCCCTGACAATCATCGCGTCTGACGAGTGGTCGCAGTTTCGTGGACCAAACGGCACCGGCGTTTCCGAAACCAAAGACTTGCCCGCTGAGTTTGGACCGACGAAGAACGTCGTTTGGAAAACGGAGCTTCCTTCCGGTCATTCATCACCAGTGCTGACGCGCGATCGGATCTTCGTCACCGCGCACGATAAAGACAAGCTTTACGTGATCGCGCTGGATCGACAGACTGGAAAGATCCTCTGGCAACGCGAAGTGCCGCGCGCGCAAACGGGGCGTTTGCAAAACGTGAATGGTCCAGCGTCGCCAAGTCCTGTTACTGACGGCACGAACGTTTACGTTTTCTTCCAGGACTTCGGCATGCTCTCTTACGACGCTGCCGGCAAAGAGCGTTGGAAACTCCCGCTTGGTCCATTCAACATGTTCTACGGCTTCGGGGCGTCGCCGATCCTCGTTGACGACAAGGTAATCCTGCCTGTCGATCAAGACAATCCGAGTTCATACCTGATCGCGGTTGATAAGAATACCGGCAAGTTGCGTTGGAAAGTCGATCGGCCGGTGGTGATCTCCGGCTACTCGACTCCGATCGTGTATCAACCGAAACAGGGACCCAAACAGATCATCGTTCCCGAGTCGTTTCAACTTTCGGCTTACTCGGTTGCGGACGGCAAAAGAGTTTGGTGGGTGCGCGGTCTGGCGTGCGAGATGAAGTCGATCGCGAGTCACGACAATGAGTATCTCTACATCAACGGTTGGGGCTTCCCGCAGAATCAACCCGGACAACAGGTGCCGACGATCAGCTTTGAAGAAGCACTCGCCGCGTACGATAAAGACAAAGATCGCATGATCACGAAGGCGGAGATTTCCGGCGCCGGCGGCACGACGAAGATGGACAAGTTGCTGGTCGCTGCGTTCGAAGCGTTCGACATGAATCGCGACGAGAAGTTGAACGACAAAGACTGGGAAGTTTTTCGCGCGATGATGGCGTCAGAGAACGGCTTGCTCGCGATCAAGATGGGCGGTCAGGGCGATCAGACTGCGAATGCGATTCGTTGGCGCTACACGAAGCCGGTGCCGCAAGTGCCGTCGACGCTGCTTTACCAGAACGTGCTCTACATGATCAACGACAGCGGCATCCTCATCTCGTTCGATCCCGTGACCGGCAACGTGATCAAGCAGGGACGACTGCATGGCGCGATCGACAAATATTTCTCGTCGCCGGTTGCGGCTGATGACAAAGTGTTCTTGATCGGCCAGGGCGGACAGGTGTCTGTCTTAAAAGCCGGGGGCGACTGGCAAGTGCTCGCCGTGAACGAGCTCGACGACGAGTGCTACGCCACCCCTGCAATTGCCGACGGACGGATCTACATCAGGACCCGGAGCGCGCTCTACGCGTTCGGTAAATCCTCGTAAAAATCCGTGTAATCCGCGGCTAAAAAATCCTGCCACAAACGGGAAAGCCCGCGGTGTCTATCTCACGTGAGACACTTCGCCCCTGGTGTGCTGTGCGCCATTGTGTTCTTCGCAAGCGCCACCGCTCACAACGCCCAAACTACGCCGGATCCAGCCATCACCGCCCTGAGTGTGATGGGCGTCGTGTCTGATATCAAACCAGACACACGCCAGGTCATCGTCACCACAACTGCAGGCAGCCAGGTCACAGTCACCCTCAGCGATCGAACTGTGTACATGCGGATCCCGCCGGGTGAAAAGACGAAGGACAAGTTCATCAAGATCGCACCGACCGATTTCACGTTGGGCGACAGCGTTTTCGCTCGCGGCCGCATGTCTGAAGATCGTAAGAGCATGCCCGCGCTCGAGTTTTACGTGATGAGCAAAGGCGACATCGCTGAGAAGCGAGAGCGTGAGCGCAGCGAGTGGAGCAAGCGTGGTATCTCCGGGACCATTAGCGCCGTCAACGCTGAGACGAAAGAGATCACTGTCGACGCACGAACGGCGGAAGGTCCGAAACCGATCGTCGTCGCGACCACTGCGGATACAAAGTTTCGTCGCTACGCGCCTGACTCAGTCCGTTTCGACGACGCGAAGAGCGGCACGTTTGCTGATCTTAAAACCGGCGATCAGCTTCGCGCACTCGGTACGAAGAGTGCTGACGGCGCTCGCTTCACGCCGGAAGAGATCGTCACCGGATCGTTTCAAACGATCAGCGGCACGATCACTGAAGTCGACGTCGAGAAGAAAGAGATCAAGATCAAGGATCTTCAGAGCCAGCAACCGGTGACGATCGCGTTGAGCAAAGACTCGTCAATGCGCAAGCTCACGCCCGAGATGGTTGCAGCGTTGTCTCCGGCCAAACCCGATGCAGCGAAGCCTAAGGGAAGTGGCGACTTGCAGGAGATGTTCGATCAGCTTCCGGCGTTCACGCTGCAAGAGTTGAAGCCCGGTGATTCCATCCTCATTTCGAGCACAAAAGGTGCTGACCCCGCGAAGGTGACTGCGATTGCAGTGGTGAGCGGCGTTGGACCTTTGTTGCAGAACAGCCAGACACGACGCGCGACGACAGTTTCGTTGGGCGCGATGAGCCTCGGTGGTCCGTAACCGCGGATAACACGGATCAAAAACGCGGATTAAGGAGTGACATGTTCCGATTGAATTGGAAGAGCCTTGTTGTCGTCGTCTCTTTGTTGTGTTTTCAGGTAGCCGTCGGACAGCAAAGGACAGGTTCGTTGCGCGGGCAAGTGAGCGATGAGCTCGGCGCGCTCGTGGTGGGCGCGACCGTTACGCTCATCGCCGCCGATGGCACTCAGAAGTCGACCGTAACTAACGCTGAGGGAACTTACACGTTCAATTCAGTCGCGCGGGGCCAGTACACGATCCGTGTCGCCTCGCCGGGCTTCACGTCTTACGAGAAAACTGAAGTCAACATCGCTGCTGGACCACGCACCACTCACGACGTCCGTCTCGTAGTCGCACTCGAAAAACAAGAGATCACTATCAACGAAGAACAGGGCTTGAACACCGATCCGGCGAAAAACGCCGACGCACTCGTGTTGAAGGGACAGGATCTCGACGTGTTGCCTGACGATCCGGACGCGCTCGCAGCCGCCGTGCAGGCGATGGCTGGTCCTTCGACTGGTCCAAACGGCGGTCAGATCTTCATCGACGGTTTCACTGGCGGTAACATGCCGCCGAAAGAGTCGATCCGCGAAGTGCGTGTTAACCAGAATCCTTTCAACGCTGAGAACAACAGCATCGGTTTCGGCAACATCGAGATCCTCACCAAGCCCGGCTCGGATAGGATGCGCGGCAGCACCTTTTATAACTTCAGCGACGAAAGCCTTAATTCGCGCAATCCGTTTTCACCGAATCGCGCGCCGTTTCAGGTTCGTTATTTCGGCGGCAGCTTGAGTGGGCCGATCAAGAAAGGGAAGTCGTCGTTCTTTATTGACGCCAATCGTCGTGTGGTTGACGACAACGCCATCATCAACGCCACCGTCTTGAATTCAGAATTGGCGCCGACGCCCTTCAATGTTGCTTTACTGACGCCGAACAAGTTTTTCTCGATCAGTCCGAGATTTGATTACCAGTTGAATCCGGCCAACACGCTCGTCGTGCGTTACTCCTACTTTCGCAACGAAGCGAACAACATCGGCGCGTCGGATTTCTCGTTGCCTGAGCGCGCGTACGATCGATCGAGCAACAACCAGGTGCTGCAACTTACCGAAACCATGATCATCAGTCCGACGCTGATGAACGAGACGCGCTTTCAATACAACCGCAATCGCTCGCGCCAGGACGGAGACAACACCATTCCCACGATTGTGGTCCAGGAGTCGTTCACCTCCGGTGGCTCGCAGGTCGGCCTCGCGCACAACGACGAAGATCGTTGGGAACTGCAAAACTATCTGATGTTGACCAGCGGTCGCCACATCATGCGGTTCGGCGTGCGCGCGCGTGGCGTGAAGATCACCGATTTCTCACCGCAGAACTTCGGCGGCACGTTTACTTTCTCCGGTGGCGACGCGCCGCTGCTCGATGGGAACAACCAGCTCGTGCTCGACTCACACGGCGATCCGGTGCTCATCCCGATCACGAGTCTCGAGCGTTATCGTCGTACGCTGCTTTTCCAGGGCAATCCAAACATGCGTGAGCTGGGCGGCGGTGTGACGCAGTTTTCGATCGCGGGCGGCAATCCGGAAGCGAGTGTCAGTCAAACCGAATATGGCGTGTTCTACCAGGATGAGTGGCGCATCCGTCCCAACCTGACGCTCACGATGGGAATGCGTTACGAGAACCAGACAAACATCAGCAGCAATTTCAACTTCGCGCCGCGGCTTTTCTTCGCGTGGGCGCCGGGCGGCACGAACGTCGGCGGTAGTCCGGGTGCGCCGCCTACAAGTTCTACGCCGAAGATGGTGATTCGCGGCGGCATGGGCGTCTTTTACGATCGTTTCGGCGAGCGAGCGACGCTGCTCGAGAATCGTTTCGACGGCGTCACTCAACAGGACTTCCGCATCTTCAATCCGGTGGTACTCGATCTCTCGAAGTTCTCGCTTGACGGCGTGACTAATGTTCCGACTGCTGAGACGCTCGCGGCGTTCGCGGCGCCGCAGATCGTACGGCGCATCGCTGACAATTTTCAGTCGCCGACGTTTGTGATGACGGCCATCAACATCGAGAGACAGTTGCCGTCGAAGTTCACTCTGTTTGCGGTGGCGTTCAATTATCGCGGCAAGCATTTGCTGCGCGTCCGCAACATCAACGCGCCGCTGCCCGGAACTTACGATCCGGCAAATCCCAACACCGCCGTTCGCCCGTTCGGAACTGCCGGCGACATTTATTTCTACGAGTCGAGCGCGAACTTTAACGACTATCGATTCTTTGGTGGCATCAGGCGGCAGATGAGCAAAGGATTTTCCATCTTCGCAAACGTCGCCGGCGGCCGCGGCAAGACCGATACCGATTGCATTTTTGGATCGATCGCGAATTGTTTTCCGGCTGACTCTTACGACGTGAGTGGCGAGTATTCGCGAGTGAGTTTCATTCCCGGCAGGAGCTTCTTTGTCGGCGGCACGATGATTCTGCCGAAGCTGAAGTTGAACTTTAATCCGTTCATCATCTATTCGAGTGGTCGTCCGTTCAATATTATTACCGGTCGCGACAGCAATGGCGACGGGTTGTTTACCGAGCGTCCGGCGTTTGCGACCGCACAAACAGATCCGGAGAATTTGCGACGAACTCGATTTGGAGATTTCGATCTGGCGCCGGCGCCCGGGCAGGAGTTGATTCCGCGAAACTATGGCCTGGGGCCGGGGTTCTTCTCAATCAACATGGGGCTCAGTCGATCGTTCTCGTTCGGGAACATGCCCGCACCAGCGGCTGCAGCAGCAGCGCCCGCGGTCGGAGCTAAACCCGCTCCAGCGGGAGCTAGCAAACCAGCGAGTGGTCCAGCTCCCGAAAAGCGATACACGGTTACGTTCTCGATCAATATTCAGAACCTTTTGAATCACACAAACCTCACGAATCCGATCGGAAACCTGAGCTCACCGCAGTTTGGGGAATCGATCTCGAGCGCCGGTGGCTTCGGTGGACCCGGATCATCTGCTGGTAATCGCAGAATGCAGGTCCAGATTCGGTTTGGGTTTTAGATAAATTTTTTGTTTTACTGCTAACATCTCCTCACGATGATCATCCATCTCCTGGACGGCACCTACGAACTCTTTCGACACTTCTACGGCATCCGGCGCTTCAAGAAAACTGATCCGCCTTTTGGCGCGGTGTCGGGTGTACTCGCGACCGTGGCGCAGTTGCTCGAGGACGGCGCGACGCACGTTGGTGTCGCGACGGATCACATCATCGAGTCGTTTCGTAACAATCTGTGGCCGGGTTACAAGACTGGCGCGGGCGTCGAGCGGGCTTTGAAGGCGCAGTTTACGCCGCTCGAGGAAGCTCTCGTCGCCATGGGTGTCGTGGTGTGGCCCGAGGTCGAGCTCGAGGCCGACGATGCGCTCGCGTCTGCCGCATACATCGCAGCTAAGGACCAGCGCGTGGAGAAGGTTTGCATCTGGACGCCTGACAAAGATCTGGCGCAATGCGTCGTCGATGAGCGTGTGGTACAAGTTGATCGACGCGGTAATGCGATTCGTGGCGCGGAGGCGGTGCGCGCGAAGTTTGGAGTGGCGCCCGAGTTTATTCCCGACTATCTCGCCCTCGTGGGCGACTCAGCGGATGGCTATCCCGGACTTCCGGGCTTTGGACCAAAGACTGCGGCGACGTTGATCAATCGTTATGGACCACTGGAAGAGTTTGCTCCGGAAGTTTTGAATGAACAGAACCGCGCGCTTGCGTTGCTCTTCAAGGATCTCGCGACGCTGCGCACCAACGCGCCGCTCTTCAAAAATGTTGACGAGCTTGAGTGGCGCGGACCGACACCGGAGTTCGCCGAAGTCGCGGAGAAGATCGGTAGCGCTCGTTTAGCAGCGCGCGTCCGTAAGTTGGAGAAACGATTTAAGCCAGCCACAAAAAGCAAAAAATGACTGCAGCAGCCGTGGCGCCGGCGAAGCGCCGTTACGATCGATCGATTGTTGAAGGCCCACTGCGTCCGGCGGTGTGGAAGATCGCGTGGCCGACGATGCTCACGAACGTGATCGGCGGTTTGCAGGGAATGGTGGACCACGCCCTCGTCGGCAATCTCGTTGGTTTCAAAGCAAACGCAGCGATCGGCGTTAGCTGGCAGATCTTTATCGTCGTCATCGTTTTCATCTCGTCGCTGTTCACGGGGATGAGTGTGCTCGTGGCTCGTTTCGCGGGCGCCGGCGATGAGGAAAAAGTTAACCGCACCGTCTACCAGGCATTCCTCACCGCGATCTTCATCAGTATGGGAATCATGGCGCCCATCGGTTACTTCGTTTCACCCACGCTCTTGAAGATCGTTAATGCGGCGCCTGACGTGAGAGCCGAAGCATTACCTTTTATTCGTATCATGTTTGTGTGCAGCATCGGCCTGATGATCTTTTTCATGCTGAGCACCGCATTGCGTTCCGCGGGTGACGCACGCAAGCCGATGATGCTCGGCATTTCGATGACGGTGCTCAATCTCATTCTGAACATAGTGCTCATCCGGGGGCTTGGTCCGATTCCAGCGTTCGGAACGAAAGGCGCGGCGATGGGAACGTGCATCGCCTCCGGACTCATCGCGATTTATGCACTCGTAAAGATGTGGGGCGGTCAGTGGGTGATCTCGTTTCCACGCGGCGGCGGTTTTGGTCCAAACTGGTCGATCATCAGGCAGATCTTCAAGTTTGGCCTGCCGACTGGCGTACAGGGCATTGCGATGAACATCGGCGGCGTGTTGATGCTGTCGTTCATCGGCTCCCTGGCCCAGAGTGCGGCGGCGCAGGCTGCATTTGCAGTTTCCTACACCGAACTCTTTTCGCTGATCACGTGGACTTCGGTCGGATTAATGGGCGCAGCAGCGGCAGTGGCTGGTCAGAATCTCGGCGCGGGCCAGCCTGATCGCGCGAACGCGGCGGTGCACGTCGCGGCGCGATTCGGATTTGCAGTCGCCGTGTTTGTTGGGATCTTCTTTCTCTTCTTGCCGCGACAGTTGCTCGCGATATTCGGCATGCACGATCCGGCGGTGGTGGAACTAGGTGTTCAGTTACTGCGCGTCCTGAGTGTCTCCGGACTGATGATCACAGTCGCACTCACTTACACAGGTGGACTGCAAGGCACTGGCGACACACGCAGCCCGCTGTACATCTCGGTCATCTCGCAATTAATTGTGCCGTTAGGAACCTGTGTGGTGATCAAAGAGCTCGGAACCCTCGACCCGCTCGACATTTGGCTCGCGATCCTCGCCGGTCACGCAACGCGATGTGTCTTAAGTGTGATTAGATTTAGACAAGGAAAGTGGCGGGCTATAAAAGTCGAGTAAAACCTAACCACGGATGACACGGATTTAAAAAATCGGATTTTAAAATCCGTGTAATCTGTGGTTACTATTTCTTACCACCAAGGCTCTGCTTGAGGATTTTGACCAGATCAACCACCTTCCGATCCGTCTCCATCTCATCTTCAACCTTCACCACGTTCTCACGTTTCTTCTCTTTCTTCTTCACTAACTTCAACAGCGAATCCGTCTGCTTGTCCGCGAGCTTCGTCGGCGTAAACTGCTTCTTCGACTTACTCGCGATCATCTTCTCAAACTTCGTCACCGTCGCTTTCGACACTTCTTTCTTCTTCGGCAACCCAACGTCAGACGGCGACCGCAGCTCATCTGCAAACCGCATCGTCTCAGCACGCAGGATCCCCTTATCGGAGAAGATCGCCACCAGATACTCCTTCCCGCGCATCACAAACGTCGCGATTCCCGCGAGCCCACTCTGGTCCATCGTTTCCGCGAGCAGCTTGTACGCCTTCTGCGAGCCTGCGGCCGGTGTTAGAAAGTATCCACGTTCGAAATAGAGCGGCGGTATCGAATCCGCCGGCACGAACTGCTTCAGATCGATGTCGCGTGTTTTCTCCGGCGCGAGTCGCTCCAACTCCTCGTCAGTAACGATCACGTACTTTTCTTTGCTGACCTCAAAACCACGCACGGTGTCGTCTGCATCGAGATCCCTGCCCGTGTTCTCAGCGTAATACTTGCGCGCGAGTGGCTGCCCGTCTGGTCCAAGCATGCGCAGCGACGCACGATTCGAGCGCGCGGCGGGAAATAAACTCACCGGCACACTCACGAGCCCGAAGGTCAGCGTTCCCGACCAGAATGGTCGCCCGCCCGCTCCTTCCTCTTCGGGTTCCTCTCGTTTGCGACTCGCGCTTGCTCTAGGCGGCACGTTTCTCCTTCTTCCTCAGCGACTCAATACTCTTCGCCAGCACATTATCGAGCGCCGCAGTTTGACGTTTCGGCTTCACAGCCTTCAATCGCGGCGCGCGTCCTTTCGCCTTCTTCTCGATGAACTCCATCACGCGCTCGCGATACTCGTCTTTGTATTCTTTAGGATCGAACTCACCTTGCAGCATCTCCACGAGCTGCTTCGCCATCGCGAGCTCTTTCTGCGTCGGCGCCGCGCCCGATGGCTTCGTGAGATCGTCCGCGAGGATCACTTCCTTCGCATCCCTTAACGTAAACAGGTAAAGATAATCATCGATGGCACGCAGCGCGCCCGCGTAGTACTTGTTACGCATGACCCAGTGCGCGATGCCTTCACTCTCTTTGTTTTGCAGTGCCTCGGCGAGCGCGAAATAGTCTTTCTCGTCGCCATCAGGGCCCAGATAGTAAGGCCGGTCATACCACTGCTCGCTGATTTTTGTTTGCGGAACGAACTCGATGATGTCGATGTCGCGCGATGGTGGTGGCTGAAGTTTTTCGAGATCCTCGGCGGTGAGAATCACATATCGTCCGGGTTCGATCTCATAACCTTTTTGAATCTCTTCGGCCGGCACTTCGTCGCCTGAATCGGGATCGATCATGTGTTGCTTCACGCGTTTCTTTGCTCGATCGTCGAGCACGTGAAAGCGCACTGTACGATCCTGTACGGCTGAATAGAGCTTCACCGGCACCTTCGTAGTGCCGAGTTTGATTTCGCCTTTCCAGATAGCTCGCGCTGCCATAACAACTCTCTTACTCGTCTCTTACTCGCCGCAACAAGCGGAACACCGCGCGTCGCCTGTCTCAGATTCCTGTATGCATAATGGACAAACGTTGTCGTCGCAATCGAGACAGTAAGCGCCTGTTTGATACGCGTACGACTGTTGACACGTCGAACAGATTTCGGTGCCGCCTTCAAACCACCACCACGCCGCGGTCACGGTCGATGTCGCTGTTGCGCGCTTCAATTTTCCGACTCCTCTACTCGATTTTGATGCCACGATTCAGGGCGATTCCTCTGGCCTTCATAACCACGTCGTCATCGATTGTTTCGGCGCCTTTTATCATGCCGTCGACCTGCTCGATCGTGCGGCCGAGGGCTTTCGCGAATTTTTCGTTGTCGGAATCGAAACCCTGATCGCGCAGTGCCTCGAGCATGTGTTGGGCTTCTTCCTGACCGGTTCCCTTGTCGTCAACTTTCTGATCGAGCATCACATAGACTCCTGTCCTCTGTTCTGTTCCAGATCACAAATTAGGTTGCAGGACAGGTAAGCGCAAGTGCGGTGCCAATCTTGTGAATCCTGGAAACCTCACACTTATTGTCACTTTAATAAGTTCATACACATACGAATCGAATTCTTAAGTTGTCGGGAGTAGTGTGCCCCATGACAGTTGCTCTAACTCTGCTTTTCACCTTGACCCTCTATATAAAAATGCAACGTGCTTAGTCCGAGAGTTCGTACGTTGTGACTTTGAGGCTACAAATCTCTCAACTTGACCGCACTCGTAAAGAATTCGTGACTTCTTTCCGTGCAAGCTCTTGATTCACAAGGCGTTTCGTCACGAAACAGTCACATTGCCGCTTGAACCACTGCGATCCAGCCGCTAAGATGCCAAAGGCTTTGAGCGGTGCCCGCCTCACACAGCAATACCAAAAATTAAAAATTACTTAGGAAGAAGGGTAGTTCCCTGTCTATGGAGTTAAGAAAACTGTTCCCTCGTGCTTTGTTTGCCAGTTTGGCTATCGTAGTTTTATCCGTTTCAATATTTTCCCAAACTCGTCCACGAGTAACAGCCACCGGTGGCGACGTGAATGAAGTGGCCTGCTCGCCTGATGATGTGGCCCTTGTCGCCGTCTCCGAATCAAAACCCCGTTGGGAAGCTAAGCCCAAACCAACTATTGACCTTGGCACGTCGACGACGACTCCGTCGAACTCTGGTTTCCTTAAATATGAATCAACGCTGATGGCTGCGATCGATCAGCGACTCGGAACGCCCTACCGCTGGGGCGCGACTGGACCAAACCGCTACGACTGCTCCGGTTTTGTGTGGGCCATCTTCCAGGCGACCGGGATCAACTTCGAAAGAGCGAGCGCTCGCAACTTGTTTGCGCGCTTCGAGCCGGCGCCGGTTGATGAGCAGTTCAAGTTTGGCACACTCGTATTCTTCAGTAACCTGGCCCACGTCGGCGTAGTGGCTGACGAGCATGGCTTCTATCACGCCTCGCGCCACCACGGCGTTATCTATTCAGAGTTTAATGAATATTGGTTAAAGCGCATCGACGGCTTCCGTCGCGTGCCACTCAACGCGCAGATTGCACAAAAATAGTCACAAAGCCATCCACAGATTACGCAGATCATTTTCTGTGAAATCTGTGGATGGCTTTTTTGTGTCTACTTATTGTTTGGAGGAGGGACGAAGCCGGCGCGGTGGTCGTCGTCACGTGCTTCCCAGACTACGACGATCTTGTCGATCGCGACATAACAATTCTTTCCTTCGTCATCGCGCAGGTGCAGCACACCCGTTTCTACCTTTAACACTTCACCACGCACGCTCGATGCGCCGCTGCAGTAAACGTCAATCTTCTTCCCGATGAACCTTGATAGAAAGTCTTCCACTTCGTCCTACTTCTTCTTTTCTTCTCGGAACGTGAGCTTCACGATCGGCAACGTGGTCGGATCATCCTGCTGATCACGCTCGAATTTATACAGGTCGTAGTAAGCACAGCGCTTCGTGAGCGGATACTCGCGACATACTGCCGGACGTGCGTGATAGATCCCGCAGCCGCGCGTTTCCGGATTGATGAACTGGCACGCCTCGCCAAAGAGTTTGTCGCGCTTGCGCCGCAACACTCTTTCCTTTTCCCACATCTTCGTGTAGCGCGCCCTGGCCACTTCTTCAGTAACACCGAAGTGCTTCGCCAGACGGCGTATGTCACGCGGCGTTACCTGAACGCGCTCATACACCGAACAGCAGAAGGCGGGACAATCAGAGCAGTCGTAATAGACTTTCGGTTTAGCGGTCGGAATTGTTCCCATGATCCCCGGTTCTCCTATCGTCGCTTGGACTTGTTGTATTCCGACAACAGCAGTTGCATAAACTGCTCTCGCTTTTCATACAAACGTTTGGGCTCGCGCGGGTCGTGACGCGTAAGAGCATAAGCCGTAATGAGCGGAAGCGCTACTGTAGAGTCGACATAACACACAACTGCGTCAGGAAGTCGATCGGGATCGACCTTGCCCCACGACACTGCTTCACCCGGAGTTGCTCCCGATAATCCGCCTGTGTCAGGTCGCGCGTCAGTCACTTGCAGAAAAAAATCGTGACCACGTTCATCGATGCCGAGCACTTCCTGGATTTGTGGTTCAGTTTGCAAAAGGAAATTTTTTGGCGAGCCGCCGCCGAGTATGAAGACACCGGAAAGGCCTTTCACTTTCTTGCCGTTTGACTTCACAGCACCGCGTTTCGCTGCCAGCACGATTGCCGCAGTCTCGTTCACGTCGAGTGATGGATCGAAGGCGAGCTTGTTGCCTTGCAGTGCTTTCGCGGCGACGTTCATTCCGATCGACGAGTCGCCGGGCGATGACGTGTAGATCGGAACTGCATACTCGTAAGCAACACCGAGCAGCGACTTCTCTTTGATTCCGAGTTTCTGCTCGCGCTCGTGCACATAACGGCCGCACAGGTAGTGAAACTCCGCTGTCGACATCGGACGCTGAAACTCCGGTGCTTCGATGATCTTGCGGAAGAAGGCGTCCGTATCGAGCAGCACTGAGTAGTCGAAGAAGATGTCGTAAATGCGGACCACTTCTTCCTCGCGCAGCACCACGTCAGACGTGTGAGCGTTGCCCAGGTGCATGGCGAGACCGATGCCGAAGTGTGTGTCGTGATAAAGATTGGCACCGGTCGAGATGATCCAATCGACGAACCCAGCTTTGATCAATGGAATAAGCGCGGAAATACCGAGACCCGCGGGCGTCAGTGCTCCAGTCAACGAAACGCCAATGGTGACTTCGGGCTCCAACATTTTCTGCGTGAAAAGCTGGCATGCTTCGCGCAGCCGCGCGGCGTTGTACGCGAGGAAAGCCTCGTCGATTAAATCCGCGACCGCGATGTTTTTCTCGATTGGCGCTGGATCGATTCGTTTGCCGCGCAGGAATTTGCTTTTTGATTTACCCATTTGTTCTTTCGTTTTTATCCACAGATTACACAGAATTATTTATAGAATCTGTGTAATCTGTGGATACTCTTCTGTTAAGGCGTTTGTGCCTTTTGTGATTCTTTGTGGTCCAATTCAGACGCATCTTCTTGCTGCGCTATTCTTACACGCACTCGCAGGATGCGCCGTTCGTCCGCTTCAAATATTTCCACTTCCAAACCACGTATCGTCAATCGCTCGCCGATGGCGGGAACTCTTCCTGACTCATTGATCACCAGTCCGGCGATCGTAGTGAAGTCGTCAGCCTCGATCTCCATGTCGAACAGTCGCTCGATCTTTCCGATCTCAGTCGAGCCCAGCACTTCGTAACTACCGTCCGGACCTTCGATAATATCTTCAAGCTCTTCGCCCGCGATATCTTCGTCTTCAATCTCGCCGACGATCTCTTCGAGAATATCTTCGACAGTTACAAGCCCGCACACGCCGCCATACTCGTCGATGACCATCGCCAGTTGCGCGTGCGCCTTTTGCATCTCTTCGAGCAGCTCGGCGACCGGTTTCGTCTCCGGTATAAAGTAGACCGAACGCACGAGCGATTTGATGCACTCCTCTTCGCGGCCCTCGGCCCAGCATTGAAGCAGATCACGCACGTAGATCATGCCCTCAACGTTGTCGATCTGTTCGCGATAGACGGGAAGCCGCGAGTATTTCGATTCGAGAATAACATCGCGTGCTTCACGGATGGTTGCGTTTTCAGGAACGGCCACGATGTCGGGCCGCGGCGTCATCACTTCGCTCACGCGCGTATCGCCAAACTCGATGATCGAATGGATCAACTCGCCTTCTTCTTCTTCCAGGATACCTTCCGCCTCGCCGACGTCGATCAGTGCTTGCAGGTCGTGGCTGTCGTCATCTTCCTCCTCTTCCTCACCTGTTTCGGTCACTTGATCCTTGCGGCGCGAGCGATCGAAGAGACGCTGAAAAGGATCGGCGATGAACGTCATGATTGGGAAAAACGGTCGCACGATCGGCAGCAGGAAGAGCAGCGTGCGTTCGGGATTTCGCGTCGAGATGAAGAGGGGAATCAGTTGACGAAAGATCCCGGCGAGAATGAGACCGGCAAACAGTCCGACCAAGACGAGTCGCGGATCGGGGAAAAGGCTTAGTGAAATTGAAGTAATGAGAACCGCGACGACGACGAGCAGTATCTGGATCATCGCCGAGAGTGCGAAGCTGAAGCGCGGGCGATTTTCCAGTGCCTGGTGAAGAAACGGTCTTGATTGTGGTTCGGGTTTGTCTCCGTTTTCGCCGATGAGGCGGCGTAGACCCACGTCGCTCAACTGGGCGAAAGCCATGTCAACCGTGGCCAGCAAAGAGAGCACTATGAGCAGTAAGAGCGCAAGCCCTATTTCAAGTTCCATCGATGGGGAAATAGTATGGACATGATTCCCATGATTTACAAGACGATCCTGTCAATCTTGCAAATCCTGTAATCCTGTCTAACTAAATTCCGAGCTTCCTCCTTAGTTTTAGCTCCAACCGATTCATCTCGCCATTATCTGTCTCGTGATCATACCCGCAAAGATGCAGCAGCCCGTGCAATATCAACTGTGCGATCTCCTCATCAAACGTCAATCCGTTTTCTTTCGCCTGCACCGCAGCCGTATCGACCGACACCGCCACATCCCCAAGATTAAATTTCTCTTCCGCCGGAAACGACAACACATCCGTCGCTTTATCAACTCCACGAAACTGCCGGTTGAGTTCGCGAATACGTTTGTCTGAAACAAAAGCGATCGTAGCTGAGGAGTCGCTCTGCCCGATTGCGTCGAGGGCGCGCACGGCGAAAGTGGACCACGTTTCAGTGCCGAGTCTCAAACGTCGCTGGCGATTGACAACCTCGACCATCGCTACATCTGGCTACGCTTGGTTTGCTCTTCGTACGCGCGAATGATCATCTGCACCAGTTTGTGCCGCACGACGTCTTTGTCAGTGAAGTAGACGAATTCGATGCCTTCGAGTTTTGAGAGTATTCGTTCTGCTTCGATCAAACCGCTGCGCTTGCCGGTCGGTAGATCGACCTGTGTCACGTCACCGGTGATCACGGCCTTCGAACCGAAACCGATGCGCGTGAGAAACATCTTCATCTGTTCGCTCGTCGTGTTCTGCGCTTCGTCGAGAATGATGAACGCGTCTGACAACGTGCGACCGCGCATGAATGCGAGCGGCGCGACTTCGATCACGCGCTTCTCGAGCAGCCGCGTGACGCGCTCATAGTCGATTAGATCGAAGAGTGCGTCGTACAGTGGACGCAGGTATGGATCGACTTTGTCTTGCAGATCGCCGGGCAGGAAGCCGAGCTTCTCACCGGCTTCGACAGCCGGACGTGCGAGCACGATACGGTTAACCTGCTTCTGCATCAACGCCTGCACCGCCATCGCCACGGCCAGATAAGTCTTGCCAGTGCCGGCGACACCGATACCAAACACGACGTCGTTGTCCTGGATGGCCTGAATGTACTTACGCTGGTTGGCTGACTTGGGCGCGACCTGTTTCTTTCCGGCGGGATTGAAACGCGTTTTGGTGAAGTAATCGCGCAGGCTGAAGGCGCGATCTTCGGCGATCTGCGCAAACGCTTCACGCAGCTCTTTGTCGGTGAACTGTTTTCCTTCCTTGAAGAGGTCGGAAAAATCTTCGAGGATGCGTTGGGCAGTCTCGACGTCGGCGGGATCACCGTCGATGGAGACGTCCTGACCGCGGGCATCGATTCTTACGTCAAGCAGAGACTCGAGATATTTGATGTTCTGGTCATGAACACCAAACAGCGTCTCCAAACCACGAGGCGGCAACTCAATCTTCTTCAAACCCTATTAACTTTCTCCTTCCGAGACATGCTGCCACAAAGAAGCACAAAATGCACAAAAGGAAGCCCGATTTTTGTGCTTTTGTAGCTGAATCACAGGTGGCAGATGAGGTTTGTTCGATTCAATTCGATGAAGTCAAAACTTCTGAACGCATCTTCTATCTGGCTGATATTCAGTTGAAACAACCTCATGAGTTCGTCGTTGCTAATGTTGCCCGTCGAAACTAACAGCAACTTCCAAGGCTCACGTTTCAATAGAAATGATTGCACGAAATCCGAATCCTTCGTAACGAGAACTGATTGAGCTTCGATGGATAAAGCAATCAACGCCTGATCGCGGGTCCGATTACCTTCGGGGAGTTCGAGAGTGTGCGTGGCTTCAAATCCGGCTTGTTTCAATGCAGCAGCGAGCCGCTTGGGTAATTGAGCGTCGATGAGGAACTTCATGCCGAGACTGGCTCAATACGATTTATCTGGCTAAGACGCCTTGCATAGTCTAGGGCGGCGAGGATGTCTTCCCTTTCCAAATCTTCATAATCCGCCAGGATTTCGTCGATATCCATGCCAGCACTCAACAGTTCCAGAATCGACTCGACGGTGTAGCGGAGCCCGCGGATAGTTGGTTTTCCGTGGCAAATCGCGGGATCGATGGTGATGCGTTCAGACAAATTCATGATTGCTCCAGCCCGAGGATTCTACCACACAGTACTGACGCCGTCGCTTGACACCCGTTTATCCGATACCTATACTCCGTCACTTGCGCTTTGGGCGGGCCCAGCGCCGGGGAGAAAGAATGCCGAATCATAAATCAGCAGAAAAACGCGTCCGACAGAGTGAGAAAAGACGCGTTATTAATCGTAGTCATAGATCAAAGGTCAGGACGTATATCAAGAAGCTCCGCACGGCGCTCGACTCGGGTGACAACCAGGACGTGCAGACGGTGCTTCCTGAGGTCATTTCGGTGATCGACAAGTCCGTGCAAAAGGGCGTTCTGCACAAGAACGCGGCGGCTCGCTACAAAGCGCGGCTGACCGTTCGAGCGAACCAGCTAGCTAAGTAAACGTAGTTCACATTTAAAACTCTACCGGGACGGATCGACATTTCGGTCCGCCCCGGTTTTTTATTGAAAGGAGAACGTGATGAACCGGTACCAGTCAGAAGACGAGATCGAGAACGTGGTGCAGGGCTTTGAGACGTGTGAGACGGGCGGGGACGACTTTCACCATTCCGACCACCTCGCGGTCGCCGTCTGGTACTTGCACACGATGGACAGGAATGCGGCGCTCGATCGGATGCGCGCGGGATTGTTGCGGTTTCTAAATCATCACGGTGGAGATACAAGCAAATACAGCGAGACCGTTACGGTTTTTTATATCGACATGATCGTGGAGAAGTTGAATGAGATCGGGCCTGATGTTTCGGTCGTCGAGAAGTGTAATGCGGTTTTAGCCGCGGATTTTCGCGGATGAACGCGGATCAGCGTTAACTTGCAAGTTCACAGACCAGTAGTTCCAGTTGCAGGCGAGGGGTGGCTTGCGAGGTTTTGATGGCGAGATCGGTGGCGGCGGTGAGTTGGATACCACGTGCGATCTTTTCAGCGGTGCTGCGTTGTAGAGTTGAAATATACGAGTCGCGTTTGAACGGCGGCAGACCGATGTTGCGGAAGACTTCTTCGCGACCGCCACGCGCGAGCAGGTGTTTACCGAGTGCGAGCCGGTGATAATTACCCGCGATCAGTCCGACAAGCATCACTGGCTCGGCGCCGTCTTCGAGGAGGCGATGAAGTGTTTCGAGTGCTTTCTTGCGATTGCCCGCCAGCAGGTGATCGCCGAGCTCAAAGTTTGACAACTCGCGTGAACGGCCAATCAACTCGTCAATTAAATCTGGAGTGATGCGTCCAGTGTTGGCGGCGGCCGACGCGAGTTTCTCGATCTCGTTGTAGAGCGTCTGGACGTCGCTGCCGACAAGGCTGATCAGCTCACTCACAACGCTGTCGTCAGCAGTGACTTTCAACTCTTTGAGCCGCGACTTGGCCCACGCCTTTGCCTCCGCATCTTTCAACGGCGCAAACTCAACTACCGTACAAGTATCCAGCAACACCTTGCTCGATTTCTTCCGTTTGTCGAGCTCGTCGGCAGTGAAGATCATGACCGTCGAAGGCGACGGGTTGTTTAGATAACGATTCAGTGTCTCTTCATCAGCCTCGCGTAGCCTCGCGAAGTCGCGAACACGCACGACGCGCGTGTCTGACATCATCGGCAACTGCTCTGCCGCCGCGATCGCAGACTGCACTGAATCGCTCGACAGGCTAAACGAAGATTCATTGAACTCGCGCAGGAGCGTGCGACTCAGCGCCACTTCCGTGATCGTTTGCGCTGCGACTCTGCGCAGGTAGATCTCACTGCCCAGTAGCAGGTAGAGCGGCCGCACGCCTTCGCGCAAAGATCTTTCGAGCTCGGTTCGCGTCAGCGTCTTCATTTCTTATCGATGTCGACTGCGTTGATGAGGGTTGAGACGATGCTCTCGGCGAAACTGCGCGACATACGAAGAATTGCCGGATCCTCCTCGTTAAAGAACGTGCGCGGATCGCTCGCGAACTCATACTCGCCGCGGAAGACGAAGTTTTGATTGTCGTAAAGCACCTTGTTCTCAGTTTGATCGCGAACGGTGACAGCGGCTTCGATCGTGACTTCAAAGATGCGCGCGCGGCCTTTATCATCGAGCAACACGCCGGAGAAGTTGAATCGCTTGATGACACCTTCAATGACAGCGTCAGCACCTTCGCGCTCTCCCTGCACACGCAACCCACGACCGCGATGCACGATCTCACGCATCACTGCATCCGTAAACCGCGATTCAATCTTGTAGCGCAGCGCCTGGCTTTCCATCTGAAACGCCGGCACACCGATGGTTTTGAATCGAGCAGGAAGTTGATTCTTAGTGACCGGTTTGTAGCACTCGGCAAAACCGGAGACGAAGAAGAGCATCAGGATGAAGAGGGGAACGCGGATCAGCGTATTCATTGGCGCCCGATTGTCTCACATACTCCGCAGATTTTCAGCCACGGATTTGACGGATTGCTTCCGCAATACGGATTATTTCGCCAGCAGCTTTAACATCATGCACGCGGACGATGTGGGCGCCTTTCAGGACCGCAGCAGTGATCGTAGCCATCGTGCCGTGCAGGCGATCTTCGGCTGGTGCGGGCGTGCCATTTTCATCGGCGAGGATGCGGCCGATGAAGGATTTACGAGAGGTGCCGATTAGCAGTGGATAGTCGGGGAAGGCGGCGATTAGTTGGTCCAGCTTGGCGAGGAGTTCGAGGTTTTGTTCCTGCGACTTGCCAAAACCGATGCCCGGATCGATCACGATCGATTCGCGCCCCACGCCGCGTCGCTCGGCCATGTTGATACTGGCACGAAGACTGTGCGTGACTTCGTGCATGATGTCGGCGACGGGTGGAAGGCGATGCATCGTCGCGGGTGTGCCGCGTGAATGCATGAGCACGAGTCCGGCGCCGGCACGAGCGACGGCGTCAGCAACGTAAAAGTCGAAGCGAAGCGCGGAGATGTCGTTGACGATCGCTGCGCCTGCGTCTAAGGCTACACGCGCGACTTCCGATTTTGTTGTGTCGACGGAGATTGGTATTTCGGTGCGGCGAGCGAGGGCTTCGATAACGGGAACGACGCGCTTGATCTCGTCCTCGACCGTAACTGGCTCGCCACCAGGCCGTGTCGACTCGCCGCCCACATCGATGATGTCTGCGCCTTCAGCCATCATCTGTTCGGCGCGCGCGAGGGCCGCGTCGAGAGAAACGAATTGTCCGCCGTCGCTGAAACTGTCAGGGGTGACATTAAGAATGCCCATGATGAGCGTTCGCTCACCGATGGGCATCCTGTTGCTCTTAATTTGCCAGAACCGCTCAGCCACAGAAATCTGTGGTTAAGCAGGTTGTGGGTTGCCGCCGGTTATCGGTGGCAGGATTGGCTTGAGCGGCTTCGGCGTCGGCTCCTTCAACTGCGGCCGATCTTCGTCGTTGCCGGAATCGACTGACGGATTCTCGTCGAGCGGCAGGCCCGCGACAATCCGGCGAATCTCAACGCCATCCAGCGACTCGCGCTCCAACAAGCACTCAGCCAGACGAATCATCGTTTCGCGATTCTCTTCAATAATGGCCTTCGCGCGTTCATACTGCGCGGTGACGATCTTCTTGACCTCTTGATCGATCTTGATCGCAGTGTCTTCAGAGAAATCACGATGCTGAGCAATCTCGCGTCCGAGGAAGATTTGCTCTTCCTTCTTACCGAACGTCAGCGGACCCATCGCTGACATGCCATACTCGCAAACCATCGCGCGCGCGAGCTCAGTTGCACGTTCAATATCGTTTGAAGCTCCCGTGGTGATGCTGCCGAGGAAAGTATCTTCGGCGATGCGGCCACCCATCAGGATCGAGATCTGGCCCAGCAGGTATTCCTGGCTGTAGTTATGACGATCGCCTTCGGGAAGCTGTTGCGTCACGCCCAGCGCCATGCCGCGCGGAATGATGGTGACTTTGTGAACCGGATCCGCATTCGGCACTTTCAGACCAACGAGCGTATGACCCGCTTCGTGATATGCAGTGACGCGCTTCTCTTCGTTCGAGATCACCATGCTCTTGCGCTCAGCGCCCATCAACACCTTGTCTTTGGCCAACTCGAAGTCGCCCATCGCGACGAGCTTCTTGTTGTAACGAGCTGCATTGAGCGCCGCTTCGTTAACCAGGTTGGCGAGATCCGCACCCGTGAATCCCGGCGTACCGCGCGCGATCACGGAGATGTCAACATCCTCACCGAGCGGAATCTTGCGAGTGTGAACTTTCAAGATGCCTTCACGTCCACGGACATCTGGTCGCGACACTACAACCCGTCTATCAAATCGCCCGGGTCGTAGCAGCGCTGGATCGAGAACGTCCGGACGGTTCGTCGAAGCGATCAGGATCACGCCGTCGTTCGACTCGAAGCCATCCATCTCAACCAGCAACTGGTTCAACGTCTGTTCGCGTTCATCGTGACCGCCGCCAAGGCCTGCGCCACGATGCCGGCCCACCGCATCGATCTCATCGATGAAGATGATGCACGGCGCATTCTTCTTGCCCTGTTCGAATAGATCGCGCACACGCGAAGCGCCGACGCCGACGAACATCTCGACGAAGTCAGAACCGGAAATCGAGAAGAACGGAACGTTTGCTTCACCAGCGATCGCGCGGGCGAGCAAAGTCTTACCGGTTCCCGGCGGTCCCATCATCAAAACGCCTTTAGGAATGCGTCCGCCGAGTTTCTGAAACTTCTGCGGTTCCTTGAGAAACTCGATAATCTCCTGGAGCTCTTCCTTCGCTTCTTCAACACCAGCCACGTCCTTGAAGGTCACACGCTTTTGCTGGTTGTTGAGCAGCTTCGCCCGCGACTTGCCAAACGACAATGCCTTATTGCCGCCTGACTGCATCTGCCGCAGCATGAAGATCCAGATTGCGATGATGAATAGCAGTGGCGCCCACGTTATGAGCATGGGCCAGATGTAACTGCTGCTTGATTCTTCTTCGACTTTTGCCACGCGAGGGTGCCCGTTCACGATCTCGCGCGCCGATTTTAATATGTCGTTCTTACCAGGTTCGTTTGATAAAGCGACTCGATATTCCTGATTGTTATTGTCGATTGCGACAGTCTCAGTCTGTTTGACAGTGATCTGTTTAAGGTTGCCGCTCGTGATCATCTGATCCAATTTGGTCAGATCCACGGTTTGATAATTACTGCCGCGCGGATTGACGAGCTTGTACAACAGTACTGCTCCCGCGATAATCAGTAGCCAAAAAACGATCTGTCTTGCCGTAGAACTCAAATTCATTAACGCCTCCGACCCCCGATAATACCTTATCAGGGCGTCATTTGTCGCTGTCCAGCGATTTTAGATTTAACTTAAAAACAACTGTTCCTTTGATGCATATTCGGCACTAAGGTTCCCCACCTGTAAATCCCGAATAATCTTGTAAATCCTATGAAAACTGACTGTCAATCCTTTTCCGACTCAAATTCCAACAAGTTTCGCCTGCGTCTGACCTTTCCGCTACCCGGCAACTCGGCCACTCGACCGCCCGCATTGCCGTCCAAAAGCTTTTCCACTGCCAAAAGGTGAACCATCTCCAGCCGGCGTGTATTGCCACGAGCGTTCGAAAGCCATTGCCGCAACGCCCTACGCCTGAGTGCCGGTGGCGCGCTGGCCAGCACCTTTACGTCCAGCGCCGGCACTTTGGTTTCACCGCTCTCCTCATTAGACACCGCCGCTCGCTCTAACAGTGCATCGGAATTGCTGCCCAATACCGAGCCGTCTTCGCGGAGTTGAGTCGCCGTACGCGAAATCGCTTCGACGACGCGGTTGTTGAAGGATTGCATCAGGGGCAATAGCTGTTTGCGCACTTTCACGCGCGCGAAACTCAGATCGTCGTTCATTTCGTCCGATAAAAACTGGATTCTGCGGTGGCGGCAGTAGGCTTCGGTTTCGATGCGCCTTGCCCAGAGGAGCGGGCGGACGAGTTTGATCGAGCTGTTTTTAGCGAGCGGACGGACGGATTCCATGCCGCCGAGACCGGGGCTGGCGCTGCCGCGCATGAGGCGGAGTAGCACTGTTTCGGCCTGGTCGTCCATCGTGTGGGCGGTCAGGACGTAGTTTGCGGAGACGCGTTTGGCAGTTCTTTCCAGAAAAGCGTAGCGTGCCTTGCGGGCAGCTTGTTCGAGGTTGTCGTCAGTTTCAAGCACTTTGGCGCGGCCGATCACGCTTTTGAAACCCAGTTTGGCCGCCAGGTCTGCGACCCATTTCGCGTCTTTACTACTAGATTTTCGGAGACGATGATCGAGGTGCGCGACGCAAATGCCGGTGTGGAGTTTGCCCGACGTCTTGAGCTCTTCGAGGGCGAGTAATAGGGCAGTCGAATCGGCCCCACCCGACACCGCGACGACAATCGTCTCATCCGAGGTAGGAAGCCTGAGCCTGCGCCACTCCGCCAGCAACATCCGCGAAAACTGGTTAATCCGCATGGCTCGGATTTTAAGCGCACAGTTGAAAAGAACAAGTCGGGAAGAGGGGCTTGCCCCCGCTGTTGCTTGTATTGGACGAGCGGGGGCAAGCCCCTCTTCCTGACTTGTTCTTTTCAACTGACTTGTTCGCCTGTTGGCGTCGCAAAGAAGCTGGCACAATTTATTGAAACTATCGCGTCGTTTGTAGTTTAGAAACCACATCGCTCCACGAAAATCCCGGCAAGCGAACAGAGGGGGTACCGATGAGGGTAGAAAAACAGATACGGTTCAACGAGTGGTTGCTTGGATCGACGATTTTATGTGACTCGTGCGGTTGTCTTTGGCTGGTTCCGGCCGCGCAGAAACAGGATAGCTACCTTTGCCGGCAGTGTGGCAGCCAAGCCACCAGCAAACCCGCGCCCGCGACGGTCGACCAACCGAATAAGCGCGCCAATCATTAGTTAGTCACAAAACATGGCCGGGTGGTGTTAACCTCACAAGCAAGCTGGTAGTCTGCTTTCTTTCAATAGGATCTCCCTGGGGTGCAGCCCACTTCAGGGAGATGCCACCACCGGAGGCCAAAAATGAAATCCTTACGTCTAAGATCACTCTCGATCACTGGTATGCTCGCGGCGCTGTTGCTGCTTTGGGCATGTTATCCCGCTGCTGAAGTCACTTACTCAAACCCCCAAGACATCGCCAGTAGTCAATGGCTCATCGAGTACTCAACCACCGAGAATAAGCTGGAACTCACGATGCGCTACCGGCGCACACGAGACACCGGCTTCAGCTATCACGACAACGGTTTCAAAGTCACCCTTGACCAGCTTGTCGGACTCTCGCGCGACCAGGTCATGTCCGCAGCGGGCACGAATGTCCGTTTCCAACTCAAGCGCGACGCCGGCACATTCGATTTCGAAGGCTGGTTCAAACAAGGAAACGGCTCCGGTCACTTCAATTTTGCCCCAAACAGCTCATTTAACTCCGACCTCGCTCGTCTCGGTTTCGGCAGAGCGACCGACGAAGAACTCCTGTCGCTGGCAATGTCTGACACGGGCCTCGCCTTCATCAACGAGTTGAAAGCGCAGGACTACGACACCTCGACCGTCCAGCAACTCGTGACAATGGCGAATCACGGTGTGAGACTCGAATACCTCCAGGGCCTGAAGTCACTAGGCTACACGGTCAAAAGCACAGAGCTGGTCGTGCGCATGAAGGATCACGGCGTGAACCTGAACTTTATCAAGGAGCTGTCGGCGCTCGGTTACAACAACCTGTCTCCCGAAGAACTGGTAAGAACCAGAGACCATGGCGTCTCCGCGAAATTCATCAACGAATTTATGGCAGCGGGCTACGAGCGCGCTTCACTCGATCAATGGGTGATGCTGCGCGATCACGGCGTCAGCGGGGAATTCGTCGCCGAGTTGAAGACCCTCGGATACGAGCGTCTGCCGCTGGACGATCTGCGACGAATGCGGGACCACGGCGTGTCAGCCTCCTTCATTAAAGAGATCAGGGATCTCGGCTACACCAACACCAGCATCGAACAGCTTGTACGGCTCAAAGATCATGGCGTCAGCGCCGCCTACATCAAGCGGATGAAGGAGCGTGGCTACGCCGACCTCACACTTGACGAATACATTCGCCTGCGCGATCACGGCGAGCGCGAGTAGTTGGCGGCGCATCACAGTTTCACAGATTTGCACAATCGGGTGTAATCTGTGGAAAAACTTTATCCGAGGTCCTAAATGAGAATGAGACGACTGTTTTCTGCGCTGCTGCTGGCGCTCTTTGGATTACAAACACTTCATATTACGGCGCTGGCTGACGAAGGCATGTGGACCTTCAACAACGTGCCGCGCGCCGAGATCAAAAAGAAATACGGGTTTGAGGTTACCGATGAATGGCTTAACAAAGTCAGGCTTGCCTCCGTGCGTTTCAACAACGGCGGCTCCGGTTCATTCGTTTCGCCAAACGGTCTCGTGCTGACGAACTATCACATCGTTGAAGATATCGTGGGCGAAGTCAGCACGCCTGAGAAGGATCTCGCGAAAGAGGGCTTCGTGGCTCGCACGCGCGCCGAAGAGATCAAGGCGCCGAGTCTCGAGTTGAACGTGTTGCAGAGTATCGAAGACGTTACCTCGCGTGTGAACGGGGCGGTGAAGGCCGGTGCTACTGACGCTGAAGCATTCGCAGCGCGACGCGCCGAGATCGCGGCAATCGAAGCTGAGTCGACAAAAGCCACCGGCTTGCGCTCAGACGTGATCACGCTTTACCAGGGCGGACAATACAATCTCTATCGCTATAAGAAATACACTGACGTTCGTCTCGTGTTCGTGCCTGAGTTCCAGGCTGCGTTCTTCGGCGGCGATCCGGACAACTTCAACTTCCCGCGCTTCAACATTGACATGGCGCTCGTTCGAGTTTACGAAAACGACCAGCCAGTGAAGCCCGATCACTACTTCAAGTGGTCCACCACGGGCGTGAAGGAAGGCAATCTCGTTTTCGTGACCGGCAATCCGGGTTCGACGTCTCGACTCGACACGGTTGCACACCTGGAGCAACTGCGCGACACCAGCATTCCGATTGTGTTGCGATTGCTCGAGCGACGCGAGGAAGTGTTGAAGAAATACATGGCCATGGGCGAAGAGCAGACCCGCCAGGCCCAGAACGAACTTAACGGTGTGCAGAACAGTTTGAAGGTTTACCGTGGGCAGCTTAAGGGACTGAAAGATCCGGCATTGATCGCGCGCAAGCAGAAAGAGGAACAAGCGTTACGCAAGGCCATCGCCGCGGATCCGGAACGACAGAAGATGTACGGCGAAGCGTGGGATGCGATCGCAAAAGCCCATCACACTTACCCGAGCTACATCAAAGAGCGTCGCATCTTCGAGCAGATGGGCGGTTTCAATTCGACGTACTTTACTTTCGCACGCATGCTCGTACGGCTCGCTGACGAAAGCCAGAAGCCGAACGCCGAGCGTTTGCCTGACTACACTGATGCGCGTCGGGCTTCACTCGAGCTCGCACTCTACTCGCCGGCTCCGATTCACAACGACTTCGAGGAGTTGAAACTCGCTGACTCGCTCGGTTTCATGGTTGAGCTGTTGGGCGCTGACAACCCGCTCGTGAAGCAAGTGCTCGCCGGCAAAACTCCGGAAGCGCGCGCCAAAGAGATGATCGCGGGCACGAAGCTGGGCGATGTGGCGGTTCGCAAAGAGCTCGCCGCCGGTGGCAAGGCTGCGATCGATGCTTCAACCGATCCGATGATCGTGGTCGCGCGCGAGATCGATGCGAAGGCGCGCGAAGTTCGCAAGCGCTACGAGAATGAAGTGACCGGTGTCGAACGTGCTAACTACGCGAAGATCGCACGCGCACTCTTTGAGACCGAAGGAACGAAACTCTATCCCGATGCCACGTTCACGCTCCGTCTTTCGTACGGCGCAGTTGAAGGCTACATGGAGGACGGCAAGAAAGTCCCAGCCTTCACGACGCTTGGTGGTTTGTATGCTCGCTCTGACAAGTTCAAAGCCGAGTTTCCGTACAACCTGCCGCAGCGCTGGATCGAAAAGAAGAGCGCGCTCAATCTGAACACGCCCTTCAACTTCGTTTCGACGAACGACATCATCGGCGGAAACTCCGGTTCACCGACGATCAATCAGAACGGCGAACTGGTCGGGCTGATCTTCGACGGCAACATTCAATCGCTGGTCGGCGACTTCATGTACGACCCGTCAGTGAATCGAGCAATTTCGGTTGACTCACGCGGAATGTTGGAGGTTTTGAAGAAGGTCTTCGGCGCGAATGAGATCGTTTCCGAGTTGACCGCCACCAGCTAGAAGTTAAAACCATCCACAGATTACACAGAATCTGTGTAATCTGTGGATTATGCTTTTTCTAGTCCAGCATATTTCTCCACCAGTTTCTTCTGCCCATAACCAGGAAAACTCACGGTTAACTTTGCAGACTCACCCGCGCCTTCCCGTCTCAGAACCAAACCACGTCCGTACTTCGAATGCTTCACATACGAACCTGGCGTGATTTCATTTGATGTCGAAGCTGCCACCGGTTTCGAAGGTTTATTCGAGATATTTGGCAGGCTGCCCGACGTTTGGCCCATCTCCCTATTGCGTTGTTTGAAAAAGTCTGCGATCGAATCGACACTATCGTAAGTCTTGCCGGTATATTTCTTTCGCTCTTTTTTGTACTCGCCCTGCTCGTAATCGATCTGCTGCGAGCCGCCTTTGAACGAAAGCCAACTTTTACCGAGACTCAGATCTTCAAGCAGCTCCTCCGGCATCTCGTTCAGGAATGTCGACGGCTCGGAAGCGAGCTCCTCACCGTACACACGGCGCTTCATCGCGTGCGTCACATAGAGGTAACGCTCGGCACGTGTGATCGCTACGTAAGCAAGCCGGCGTTCTTCTTCCATTTCAGAGCGATCTGCAGCCGCGCGCGAATGCGGGAACAGACCTTCTTCGAGTCCGACGACAAACACGAGCGGAAACTCGAGGCCCTTCGCCGAGTGCGCCGTCATGAGCGTCACGGGTGCATCGCGTTTGTAATCGTCCTGATCGGAAACGAGGGCGGAGTGATCGATAAATTCACGCAGCCCTTCGATTCCCTGGTCGTCGTAATCAACCGCGGCGTTTACGAGTTCCTGCAAGTTCTCCAAACGTCCTTCCGCTTCATCCGTGCGCTCGCCGCGTAACGACAGCTCGTATCCCGTTTCGATAATCGCGGCGCGCACCACGTCAGAAACAGGTTCCTTGCTCGACTCGTCAGGCGTGTCCGCGAGCTTCGCGAGTTTGTTGATGATGCCGCGAAAAGTCTTGAGTGCGCTGATCGCGCGCGGACCGAGACTGCCCGGTTGCTCGATCACGTTCGCGATCGTTTCCCACAAAGAGAGCTCGTAATCTTTCGCGCGTCGTTCGATCTCGTCAATTGTCGTCTTCCCAATACCGCGCGGCGGACTATTGATCACGCGTCCGAGCGCGATCGAGTCGTTTGGATTGAGGGCGAGTTTCAGGTACGCGATGATGTCGCGCACTTCCATGCGCTCGTAAAACGAGAAGCCGCCGATGATGTTGTACTGTAGTCCCGCCCGTCGCATCGCTTCTTCAAACACGCGTGATTGCGAGTTGGTGCGATAGAGCACGGCCGCGCGAATGTCGAACTCTTCGCGACGATGCTCGACGATCTTGTGGGCGACCCAACGCGCTTCTGCTTCCGCGTCGAACGCCTGGTAATAACCGACGCGACCACCGCGCGGGTTTGAAGTCCAGAGATTTTTGCCTTTGCGCTCGAGATTGTTCTTCACAACCGCGCCGGCGACGTCGAGAATCGTTTGCGTCGAACGATAGTTCTGTTCGAGGCGAATAGTTTGCGTCTTCGGAAAATGCTTTTCGAAGTTAAGAATGTTGCTGATGTCAGCGCCGCGCCATTTGTAGATCGACTGATCTTCGTCACCAACGACCGCGATGTTCTGCGACTTCTGCGTGATCAGGCTGATGAGGGCGAACTGAAGCGAATTAGTGTCCTGATACTCGTCGACGAGGATGTAACGAAATTTATTGTTGTACTTTTCTCTAACTTCGTCGACGTCGCGCAGCAGTCGCACGGTTTTGATCAGCAGATCGTCGAAGTCGAGCGCGTTGTTGCCGTGCAAGCGCGCTTCGTACATCTCGTAAACCTTCGCCATAATCGCGCGGCGCTCGTCCTGGTACTCAGCCCGCGCGGCGAATGCAGTCGGATCTTCACCGCGATTTTTAGCGGAGCTGATAGCTGACTGCGTAGCGCGTGGAGCAACGTACTTCTCGTCGTAACCGAGATCCCTGATCGCGCCCTTGATCAAACGAATTGAGTCGTCCTGATCGTAAATCGTAAAGCGACGTGTGTACTTGTCGTTGAGTTTTTCGATGTCCTGCCGCAGGATGCGCACGCACAAACTGTGAAATGTCGAGACGAGCGGCAGATCGTTGCGTTCCTGCGTGTGTAGCAGTCGCTGTACGCGCTGGCGCATTTCGTCAGCGGCTTTGTTCGTGAACGTAACCGCGAGAATGTTCCAGCTCGGAACTTTCTTTTCGGCGATGAGATACGCGATGCGATGCGCGATGACACGCGTCTTGCCGGAGCCCGCGCCCGCAAGGATCAGGAGCGGTCCTTCGGTAGCAAGCACAGCCTCGCGTTGTTGTTCATTTAGTTGTGACAGGAAATCCGAATCCACGCGTGCGTGCATTTAAGCACATCGATCCGTGAGTACAAAATCCGTGTAATCTGTGGCTAAGTTTGACCGCAAGAACCAGATAGATCCAGGATGTTGTAAAACATAAAATCCCTACATGCTGAATAATGATCAACTCTGGCAAGCAGTAGTCGCGAAAGACGCGCGCTTCGACGGCCAATTCGTCTTCGCCGTCAGCTCGACTGGCGTTTACTGCCGTCCGTCGTGCCCATCGCGTCGCGCGCATCGCGAACGCGTCCGGTACTTCGATCTGCCCGAAGCCGCGGAGCAAGCAGGCTTTCGCGCGTGCCTGCGCTGCCAGCCAAAACGCGCACGCGTTCTGGATCCGCAGATCGATCTCGTGCAGCGCGTTTGTCGTCTACTCGACGAGACTGAAAACGACACACCGAAACTCGCCGAGCTCGCATCGCACGCGGGCGTCAGCGTCTTCCACTTGCAGCGCACGTTCAAGCGCGTGATGGGCATCAGCCCGCGCCAGTATCTCGCCGCGCGCAAGTTCGGCAACTTCAAATCGCTCGTGCGCAAAGGAGAATCCGTGACGACCTCGCTTTACGAATCAGGTTTCAACTCGAGCAGCCGTCTTTACGAATACGCCTCGGAAGAACTCGGCATGACGCCCGCAACGTACAGTCGCGGCGGTCGCGGCGTGAACATCAGCTACACCATCGTTGATTCAACGATGGGACACCTGCTCGTCGCCATCACCGAGCGTGGCGTGTGTGCCGTGAGAATGGGCGACGACGATGCAGCGCTTGAGAAAGACTTGCGCGAAGAGTTTCCGCACGCGCAGATCGCGCGAGATGATTCAGCCCTCCGCGAACCCGTCGAGAAGATCCTGAATCATCTCGACAACAACGAGCCACGACTCGATCTGCCACTCGACATCAGAGCGACGGCGTTTCAGCGTCAGGTTTGGGAGAAGCTGCGCGCGATTCCGTACGGCCAGACAGTTTCGTACGGCGAAGTCGCGAAAGCATTAGGCAAACCCGGCGCGGTGCGCGCAGTCGGCCGCGCGTGCGCGACAAACCCGGTGGCGCTCGTGATTCCGTGTCATCGCGTGGTGCGGGAAGACGAGAGCCTCGGCGGTTATCGCTGGGGGTTGGAGCGGAAAAAGAAGCTTTTGGCGCACGAGCGTCGCTCCGGAAAGCCCTGAACCTTTTTCGTCGCCGTTTGCGCGTTAGGGAAAGGCGGGGGGCAGACGGCGCGATGTAGCCAGGCACTCTAGGGGGATGTAGTGCCGCCGCTGTCTGCCCTCGAGGGGTTCACAAGAAGCACAAAGAAGAACACAAAAGGCACAAAGCACATTAGCTGATGGTGAGTCGCCCGATGTATTGGGCGAGATCACTTCGCTAATTTGCTTTTTGTGCCTTCTGTGTTCTTCTTTGTGCCTTTTGTGAACTATTCTACTGTGACGGACTTGGCGAGGTTTCGTGGCTGATCCACATCACAACCACGTCGCACCGCAATGTGATACGCCAACAACTGCAAAGGAATGATCGAAAGTATCGGCGACAGCAGATCGCTCGCCGCCGGAATCTCGATCACATGATCTGAAACCACCGACGAGATCGAGTCGCCTTCAGTCAACACCGAGATCACGATACCTTCACGCGCTTTCACTTCCACGATATTCGAATGCGTCTTCTCGTAGCGCAACTCTGAAGCGCGATTGCCTTCTTCACGCGTGTTGATGAAGAGCACGGGCAGCCGCTCGTCGATGAGCGCGTTTGGACCATGCTTCATCTCACCTGCCGGATAACCTTCAGCGTGAATGTAAGAGATCTCTTTCAACTTCAACGCGCCTTCGAGTGCGACAGGAAAATTGATCCCGCGACCGAGATAGAGAAAGTCAGTCGAGCGGAAGAATTCTTTCGACAACTCCTCAATCCCGTCTGAATCGTTGAGCAAGTGCTCGAGTTTCACCGGCAGCTCTGCCAACTCCTGTGCATGAAAACGCGCCTCGTCAACTGACAGCACGCCACGCAGGTTTCCGAGGTAGAGACCCAGCAAATAAAGCGCGATCATCTGAGCGGTGAAAGCCTTCGTCGATGCAACACCGATCTCCGGACCAGCGTGCGTGAGAATCGTGCCGTCTGCCTCACGCACGATCATCGAACCCTGAACGTTGCAGATCGCGAGCACCTTCGCGCCGAGCTCTTTCGCTTCGCGCAGCGCCGCAATCGTGTCCGCCGTTTCGCCCGACTGCGAAATCACGAGCAACAACGTGTTCTCATCCATCACCGGACTGCGATAACGAAACTCGGAAGCGTAATCGACATCGACCGGCACACGCGCGAGCTGCTCGATCATGTACTTGCCGGCGAGTCCCGCATGCCACGACGTGCCACAGGCCGCGATCTTGATCGAAGTAAACTTTTTGAAATCGGCTTCAGTGATGTTGCTCATCTCGTCGAGAAACACCTGGCCGCTATCGAGCGAGATTCGTCCCTGCACGGTGTCGCGAACAGAGCGCGGCTGCTCGTAAATTTCCTTGAGCATGAAATGCTTGAAGCCGCCCTTCTCCGCCATGATCGGGTCCCACGTGATGCGTTGAATCGACGGCTGCACTGAATTGCCTTCGAAGTCGGTGACGCGCACGGCATCTCGATTGATGACCGCGATCTCGCCGTCGCCGAGAAAGAAGACGTCGCGCGTGTGTTGCAGAATCGGCGGAATGTCTGAGGCGACGAAGAACTCGCGATCGCCAAGACCGATCACGACCGGCGGACCCTGGCGCACGGCTATGATCGTGTCAGGCTCGTCGGCGTTGATGATCGAGAGCGCGAAGATGCCGCGCAACTCGGTCACCGCCGAACGTACGGCCTGTTCGAACGAAGTCTCGTGTTTGAGATGCTCCTCGATCAGGTGCGCCATGATCTCGGTATCGGTTTCCGTGACGAAGTGGTGATCGGACTTGCGTAGTCGTTCTTTGAGCTGGAGATAGTTTTCGATGATGCCGTTGTGCACTACGACGACGCGGCCGGTGCAGTCACGATGCGGATGTGCATTCTCTTCGGTGGGACGGCCGTGTGTGGCCCAACGCGTGTGGCCAATGCCGTACGTGCCGTCGAGTGGACTCAGGCGGATCGTCTCTTCGAGATTGCGCAGTTTTCCTTCGGCGCGACGGATCTCGAGATCTTGATCTTCGTTGACGACTGCGATACCGGCTGAGTCGTAGCCGCGATATTCGAGCTTACGCAGCCCATCGATGATGAGCGGCACCACCTGTTTGTTTCCTACGTAACCAACAATTCCACACATGCGATCTTGTACTCCTGAGGTTCGTTAAAAAAGAATTTCTCACGCGGCGGCGCAGCGGCGCAACGAAAGCAGCACTGCGCCGCTGCGCCGCCGCGTGAGAAATTCATTTGAGCTTCTTCTTCACTTCCGCCGGCACTCCAGCCACCATTGAGTCGGGTGGAACATCTCTTGTTATCACAGACCCCGCGCCGGTTTTGGAACGGGCGCCGACACGAACTGGTGCGACCAGCATCGTGTCAGAACCGATCTTGACGTCGTCTTCGATGATTGTTTCGTGCTTGTTCACGCCGTCGTAGTTACACGTCACAGTACCCGCGCCGATGTTTGTACGTTCACCGATCGTCGCGTCGCCGAGATACGTAAGATGCATCGCTTTGGCGCCGCGTTTCAGTCGCGACTTCTTCACTTCGACAAAGTTGCCGACCGTCGCCTTCTCCTCCAGCAACGCGTTCATTCGCAGGTGCGCAAACGGTCCGACCGAACAGTTTGACTCGATCTGCGAGTCTACAATGATTGAGTGATCCTTCACCGTCACATTATCGCCGAGACGTGAATTCGTGATGCGCGCGCCCGCCCGAATCACACATCCTTCACCGATCACAGTCTTTCCTTCAATCGTGACGTTCGGATGGATGATCGTGTCGCGACCGATCTGCGCTTCGGCACTGATGTACGCGTGCGATGGGTCGATGAACGTCACGCCGCTCTCGATCATCAGCCGCCGGATGGCCGAACGTCGAATCAGGTTCTCAAACTCCGCCAGCTCGGCGCGGGTGTTGATGCCCGAGACCTCGCGCGGATCGTTAATTACATAAACGCTCACTGCGCCGCCGCTTCCGAGAATGATCTCAGCGACGTCCGTCAGGTAATACTCACCCTGGTCGTTGTGCGGTTCAACTTTCCGTAAGGCGTCAAACAGGACGGTGGATTCAAAACAATAGATGCCGGAGTTGATTTCGCGTATCTGCCGTTCCTCTTCAGTCGCATCGCGTTGCTCCACGATCTTTCGAAACGCGCCACTTGTGTCGCGAACGATGCGCCCGTATCCGGTTGGATTTTCGAGCCGGACGCTCAGGATTGAACACGCCGCGCCGCTGCTGTTGTGATGCTCGATGAATTTTCGCAGCGTCTCGACACGGATCATCGGCACGTCGCCATACAACGAGAGGACAAGCGAGTCAGAGTTTTCGAGCAGGCTGCGCGCGGATTCAACCGCGTCACCCGTGCCGCGCTGTTTCTCCTGAACCGCAAAGCTCGCCAGCTCGCCGATCTCAGCCCGCACCACGCGCTCCACTTCTTCGGCCTGGTATCCCACGATGGTGATGATCGAGCGCGGCTCGAGCGCTTGCGCGGCCCTCACTGTGTACAAAATCAGTGGCGAGCCGCCTAACTCATGCAGCACCTTCGCGCGCGTTGACTTCATTCTGGTGCCAAGGCCCGCGGCGATGATCAAAACGTTCAATGGTCTGGACGATGTGTTGTTGTTAGGCATCTCTCGGAAAGACATTAGACGACGACGGGGGCGAGTGCTTGTTTGCGGCAATTGAGCACGACCTCGGCCAGACGCTCCGAATTGTGCCGGACCTGCACGCCGTCATGCAGCAGATCAGCGCGGACGATCTCGGTCGTTTGATCGAGCGCATCGTTAATCGAATCGTGGATGCCGATTTGATAAGCGCCCTCGGCGGCGTAACGCTCGGCCTGCTCCTCGCTAATGCGTCGATTGTTGACGACCACGAAGTCGAAATGAATCTCGGGCGCGTAATTCTGGATCGTCTCGAGGTGTTTCCGGGCGTTGTAGCCGTCGGTTTCACCGGGTTGAGTCATCAGATTGTTGATGAAGATCTTCGTCGCGCGCGACTGGCCGATCACACGAGCCACCTGACTCACGAGCAGGTTCGGAAGAATGCTTGTGTAGAGCGAACCTGGTCCAACAGTGATGATGTCAGCGGCGCGAATGGCTTTGAGCGCTTCGGGTAAGGGAAGACATTGTTCCGGTTCGAGCCGGAGCTGACGAATCGGGACTTTGGAAGCGGAGATGTGAGTCTCGCCACGCACGATCGATCCGTCTTCGAGTTCTGCTACTAATCGGACGTCGCTGATCGTCGCCGGGTAAATGTGACCCTTGCTCGCGAGGATCTCCGAGGAGACGCGTATGGCTTCCGTGAAATCACCGGTTACTTCAGTCAGCGCGGCAAGAAAGAGATTTCCGAAGCTGTGACCACCGAGCTCGCCGTCGCCGCGAAAGCGATAACGGAAGAGACGCGCCATCAGCTTGGAGTCTTCCGAGAGAGCGATCATGCAGTTGCGGATGTCGCCCGGTGGCAGGATTTGCAACTCATCGCGCAGCCGTCCGGAGCTGCCGCCGTCGTCGGAGACAGTGACGATGGCTGAGAGACTCTCGATCCACAACTCGTCGTCAGTCTGGCCGACGAGACGCTTCAGACCGCCGAGTAAGCAGGAAAGACCAGTGCCACCGCCAATGGCTACGAGCGTCTGACCGCCTGTGGTTGTTGTTTGTTGCAATGTTTTAAGCCTCTAACCCGCGGATCGAATCATACCTCTGAATAGAACAAGTCAGGAAGAGGGGTTTGCCCCCGCTCGTGCAATCCAAGTTAAAGCGGGGGCAAGCCCCTCTTCCTGACTTGTTCTATTCAGAGGTTGCACAGAGAAGACTAAACTAGGAGGGGTTGCTAAAGATCAGCCGATCGAAATCGGGGTCGTTTCGCAGTGGGTTCAGGTCGTGGTCGTGCTGCGCCCGCACCCGCAGGTTCGGTTGCAGATCCAAAGCCTTTTGAAGTGACTCGAGCGCCAGGTCAATCGATCCCAGTCGAGCGCGCGTGGCCGCGAGTCCGTAGTGAATGTGTGCCGCTTCGGGCTCACGCTTGAGCGCCCTTTCGAACATCTCCTGCGCTGCCACATACTCGCCGCGGTTGAGTTCGATGACGCCGCGGTCGTAGAGCGAGTCAGCATCGCGCGGCAAAATGCTCTCAGTCCGCAAGCGCGACTCGGCAATCGCGAGATACGTCCGCGCGCGGGCTGCGACTTCCGCAACTTGCGAGTACTTGTCTACCAGAACTCGAAACTGATTTCGCGCCTCAGCAAACCGTCCGCGAGCAAACTCCCTATGTGCGCGTTCGAACGCAACCAGAGCCGCCGACTCATCCACCGTTGGCGGTCTCGGTGGCGGCGGTGGAGCTGGCACCGGTCGAACGGCACGAACCGCAGCTTGCTTTTGCGTCGTTTTGACCCTTGAGACGGCGGCGACCTTCTTGGCAGGTGTTGCTTTGCGAGCGACAGGCTTCGGTGCTGCCTTCTTGGCTTTTGCACTCGGCCGCGACTTCGCAGCAGCCTTTTTTGCCGGACGGAGCTTCGCCGCAGATCGTGCCGACGATCTGGCTGCACTGGCTCGGTTGGCTTTGGGTTTGGAAGGTGACTTCGCTTTAACAGCGCGCTTCGCGCTTTTCGCGGCTGGTTTAGCTTTTGAACGCGATGTTGACCGTCTCAACCCTTTTGTGAGACTGCTACTCATGGGCGGATTCTCAAAAGGCTGCTCACACTGAATGAGCAGCCGCAAAATTGGACCGCAGCTTACCATAGACCCTGACTCTAAATCAACGCAGACAACTATTTGCGGGTGCTTTAACAACCGAAAATCGCCCCACTTTTCCGACATAAGTTTCAACAAAGAAAAATCTTGATGGTCATCGTTGGCTATGTTAAAGTGCTTTTCGGCTTATGGGAGGCTTAATCCACCTCGGCAAAATGCCCCAACCGAATAAGTAACCTCTTTTAGTTTCAAAAACTTGCAATCCGCGGAACAGGCGTTTCGAGTTTAGCTCTCCAGGAAACATCCCGCCCCGGCCTTCAATAAAGAGTCGCACAATGGCAGACACACCAATCCTGTTGCGTGAACAGCAATACCACCAGATAAAGGCTGTCCTGGCGCGATTGCGAATGGACTCCTCGGCCAAGGTGGTGTTTCTGGTCGATAAGGACGGTCAGGAAATCGCATCCCAAGGTGAAGTGGGAAATCTTGACACAACCAGTTTGGCATCACTCGCTGCCGGTAATGTCGCGGCGACGGGTGGAATGGCTCAGCTGATCGGAGAAAAGGAATTCCCGACGCTCTCGCACGAAGGCGAAAAAGAGAGCATTCACATCTCCGTAGTCGGCAGGTTGCTGCTCGTGGTCGTCTTTGACGAGCGTTCCAGCCTCGGACTAGTGAAACTCCGTAGCAAGCAGGTATCTCATCAACTGGCGGCAATGTTCGAAGAAATCGCTAACGGAGACTACGACGACCTCGATTCTCCCTTCGCCGGCATTACCGACGAGGACATCGACAGTCTTTTCAGCTAACGACACGTGCTATGACCTTCATCAATTACGCTTCCAGAGAAATCAACTGCAAGATCGTCTACTACGGCCCAGGTTTGTGTGGTAAGACGACTAACTTGCAGTACATCTTCGATTCGACTGCGCCCCAGGCGCGCGGCAAGCTGATCAGTCTCGCGACTGAAACTGATCGCACGTTGTTCTTTGATTTCATGCCGCTCGAGCTCGGAACTGTGCGCGGGTTCAAGACGCGCTTTCATTTGTACACGGTGCCCGGACAGGTTTTTTACGATGCGTCGCGCAAGCTGATTTTGAAAGGTGTGGATGGAGTGGTGTTCGTGGCCGATTCGCAGGAAGAGCGAATGGATGCCAATATCGAGTCGTTGTACAACCTCGAAGAGAATTTGCAGTCGCAGGGGTACGATCTCATGAAGATTCCGTACGTGCTGCAACTGAACAAGCGCGACCTCGGCAATATCGTTACGGCGGAAGATTTGGCGGCTGAGTTACAGCGAAAGGGTGAGCCTGTGATTGAGGCTGTTGCTTCGACTGGTCAGGGTGTGTTTGATACGTTGAAGGCTGTCGCGAAGCAAGTGCTGACTGAGCTGCGTAAAGGTTAGCCACAAAAACGCACAAAGCCATCCACAGATTACGCAGAACAATTTCTGTGAAATCTGTGGATGGCTTTGTGCTTTTGTGATCTACTCTAAGCTTTTGAGCATTAAGAGGCCGTCGCCGCCGTTGGAATAATATTTCGGGAGCTTCTGCGTGATCGTGTAGCCGAGGCTTTCGTAGAGTTTCTGTGCGGCGATGTTGAGTGTCCGCACTTCGAGGCGCACCAGTCTCACATTCCGCTTTTTAAATCCATCCTCAACCTGCCACATCAATCTCTTCGCGAGACTGCGTCGCCGGTGCTCGGGTCCCACGCCGACTGTCGTCACGTGTCCGGTGTGATCAGGCTCGACTAATCCGATCACGAATCCCGCCATTACACCACCCGAAGTCACCGCTCGAAACGAAACTGATTCCGGTGCGGTCAGCAGATAGTCGAACGTCTCGCGGCTGTAGGCTTCGCCGTCAATGAAGCAGCGTTGATCGAGTCGCCAGACCTCATCGAGTTGCGAGATGGTCAGCGGCCGGATGTCGTAGCTCGTGCCCCACGAAGGTGTCGGTGTTTTCTCTTTCTTCTCGCCTTCGAATTCAACATCTGACGGCGACCACCAGCGGGAGCGAAATTTCTTTAGTACTGCCATAACGGTTTGATGTTTGGGAGAGACGACGACCGCCCCTAGTTTACCATCGAGTTTTTCAGAATGCCTACAGGATTAACATGCAATCGCCATAGCTGTAAAACCGATAACCCACAGCGACAGCGTGTCGATAAGCGCGCAGGATGAGCTCACGTCCGGCGAAAGCGCTGACGAGAATCAGCAGCGATGAGCGCGGCAAGTGGAAGTTAGTCAGCAGTGCATCCGCGACTCGAAAGCGATAGCCAGGAGTGATCGTTAAACTTGCGACACCGGGGCCCGCGACGACTTCGCCGTGCTCGTTTGCTGAAGACTCGAGGGCTCGCATCGTGGTGGTCCCAATGACGATGACGCGCCCGCCATGCGCACGCGCGTTGTTGATCTTTCGCGCTGCGGCTTCGGAGATCTTGTAATGTTCGCTGCTGACAGAATGTTGGGCCACGTCGTCAACGCGAACAGGCTCGAACGTTCCATAGCCCACGTGCAGCGTGACTTCTGCGAGCGAGGCGAGCTTCGCAACTTCTTCGAGGACTTCAGGAGTGAAATGCAGACCGGCAGTTGGCGCTGCAATCGCGCCCTGCTGTTTGGAATAGATCGTTTGATACCGTTCACGATCGTCGTTTGAAACACCGGACGGACGCTTGATGTAAGGCGGCAGCGGTGTCGACCCGACCTCCGCAAGTGTCTCGTGAAATGGACCTTCACAATGAAACCGTACACGACGCAGTTCCGGTCCGGGATCGTCGATTAGTTCAGCAATCAATCTGCCCTCGCCGAACACTGCACGCGCGCCTTTTTTTAAACGGCCACCGGGCCGCACGAGCGCTTCCCAGATTCGATCTTCGATCTCACGCACGAGAAAGATCTCAACCTGGCCGCCTGATTCTTCACGATGCCCGAGCAATCGCGCGGGAATCACCCGTGAATTATTCACCACAACCACATCGTTCTTCCGCAGATACTTCGTAAACTCTCTAAACCCCGAATCAACCCACCCCTCTCCGTTGCGATCGAGCACAAGCATCCGCGACGCATCACGTTCTTCGAGCGGCGTCTGCGCAATCAGTTCAGCAGGCAGCTCGTAATCGAAATCCGCGATGCGCATCGTATTAATCTGTGGCTACAGGATGCTCGTAGTGGAAGACGGCGGTTAGTTGTGCGCCAAAGAGCAGGATCAAACTCGAAACATAGCTCCACGTGAGAACAGCAACGACAGCGCCGACCGATCCGTAAAGCTGATCGTAGTGAAAGTAATGAAGGCTCAGCGCGAAGATGTACTTCGCGATTTCCCAAAGCAGTCCGGCGAGAAACGCGCCCGGCAGAGTGTCTCGCAAAGTGACTTCCGCTTTCGGCATGAAGCGGTAGACCAGCACGAACAGCGCCACCGTCACCAGATAACTCACCGCCGCAAACAACACTTGCCAGAACGCGCTACCAACTGACTCGAGTAACGTGTATCGCTCGATCTGTCGCGGTGAGAGCCTGCCGGCCATTTCACGAAGCGCGACGAGAAACGACGTCACCAAAACGGAAGCCGACAGAAGCACTCCAACCAGCCCGACCATTCCAACAGTGAGTGCGCGTCCATGCAAGAAGGTCCGCGAGGTGGCGCCCCAGATGCGATTGAGCGCTCGCTCGATCACGGCAAAGACCCACGAGCCGGCCCAGAAGACGACGACGACGCAGGTGGCAACCGCGCCGATGCTGATGTCCGAGAATGCTTCGATCGTGTCGCGCAAAAATTTGCTCGAGCCGGGATAGACGTCGACTGCGTGTGTCAGCAGTTGACTGCCGGCCGCGAGCTTGTTGCTGAGCGCGAACATGAGCAGGAGCGCGGGGAAGAGCGCCATCAGGCCGAAGTAGCTCATGGCGGCGGAGGAGGTAAAGAGATCGTTTTCGTGGAATTGATGCAGTGCGTGGCCGAGCATCGAGCGCCACGGCGAGCGGTTTCGAACGCCGAAGGAGTCACGCGAAAATGAAAACCAACGCTTCATTTTAATTAGCCGCGGATGAACGCGGATTAACGCAGATTCAGCGGGGGTCGAACAGGCTGGGTATTTTTGAGCCGGGGGTCTTAATACCGAAATGTTCGTACGCGAGCGGCGTCGCCAAACGCCCGCGCGGCGTCCGATCCAGGAATCCGATCTGTATCAAATACGGTTCGATGATCTCCTCGATTGAATCTTTCTCTTCGTGAATCGACGCGGAAATAGTGCCCAGTCCGACTGGTCCACCACCGAACTTCTCGATGATGGTCAACAGCAGTTTGCGATCCATCTCGTCCAGCCCGTACGTGTCGACTTCCATCCGATTCAACGCATCGTTTGCGACCTCTTTGTTGATGCGTCCATCGTAATCGACTTCCGCGTAGTCGCGCACACGACGCAGCAGGCGATTGACGATACGCGGCGTGCCGCGCGAGCGCCGTGCGATCTCACGTGCGCCTTCATTATCGATCTCGACGCCAAGGATCTCGGCTGAGCGTTTGCAGATGACTTCGAGATCGTCGTGCGGGTAGAAGTCGAGATGAAAGACAATGCCGAAACGTCCACGCAAAGGTGCTGTGATCAGACCGGCTCGCGTCGTCGCGCCGATGAGTGTGAACTTCGGCAGGTCGAGTTTGATCGAACGCGCGGCTGCGCCCTGACCGATCAGCAAGTCGAGCTGGTAGTCTTCCATCGCCGGGTAGAGTTTTTCTTCGAGCGCCGGCAGCAGGCGATGAATCTCGTCGATGAAGAGGACGTCGCCTTCCTGAAGATTTGTCAGCAGTGCGGCGATGTCTCCCGCTTTCTCGATCGCGGGGCCGGCGGTCGAGCGCAACTCCGCGCCCATTTCGTTCGCGATGATGTTTGCGAGTGTGGTCTTGCCTAAACCCGGCGGTCCGGTGAGCAGCACGTGGTCCAACGCTTCGCGACGATTGCGCGCGGCTTTCATGTAGACGCGCAGGTTCTCCTTGACCTGACGCTGGCCGATGTATTCATCGATACGAGTCGGGCGCAGCGTGAGATCGAATTGCCGATCCTCGTCGCTGGGGAAGCTGTCTTTCACGCGCGCTGATATTGACTCAGGAGGCATGTTGTTTTCAAACCCTTGCGAGTTTCTTGAGGCTGCGTCTCAGGATCGACTCCACTGTGACGTCGCCGCCTTCAGCGAGGGCGGCGTCGATTGCTTTTTCCGCGCCGGAGCGTTGGTAGCCGAGATTGAGCAGGGCCGAAAGCGCGTCGCCGCGAACTGTGTCTTCGGTAGATACGTAAACAGCTTCAGGTTTGGTTCCTGCTTGCTCTGCGACCTGGGACTGTGACAGTTGAATCATTTTGTCGCGCAGATCCACGACGAGTCGTTCAGCAGTTTTCCTTCCGATGCCGGGGATCTGCGTGAGTCGCGCTAAATTGTTCGACTTGATCGACTCGATCAGATCGTCCGCTTTTCCGTGGGAAAGAAGTGCGATACCTAATTTGGGGCCGACGCCACTGACGGAGATGAAATGCACGAACAGTTTGCGTTCGCTGGCCGTCTTGAATCCGAAGAGCTGTAAAGCGTCTTCTTTTACGTGCGTGTAGATGAGCAGTTCCACTTTTGATTGTTCATCGGCGAGGTCGTAAAAAGTCGACAGCGGAATCATCACCTCATAGCCGACGCCGCCTACATCGACGACCACCTGGTTTGGTTCCTTGGAAAGCAGCGTGCCGCTGAGATGCGCAATCATTGCGGGCGGGATTGTAACAGAACCCAAGCGCGATGCGACTTGCCGGGTAGGCACAGTACCGAGCGCGGTAGCGCCGGGTCAACTCGCCCAATCACGACCTTAGACGGCGTCTGACCCGGCGCTACCGCGCTCGGTACTGTGCCTATCCGGCAAGTCGCATCGCGCTCGATAGGGATGACCTATATGACCTATGCGTCCTATTAGCGCTATACTTAATCCGCGCATGAAGTCCGAGAAAATATCAGAACTAACAACGAGCCGCTTGAGTGTTTACCTTCGTTGCCTCAATGCGCTTCACAGTGCCGGAATCAAAACCATCTCGTCGCAGGCGCTGGCCGAGCAGTTCAATCTCAACTCGGCCCAGATCAGAAAGGATCTCGGTTACTTTGGCGAGTTTGGCGTGCGCGGTGTCGGTTACTACGTCGACGATCTGCGCGAGCACATCACGAAGATTCTCGGCCTCGACAGCCCACATCGCGTCGGCATCGTCGGCGCGGGACGTTTGGGCACTGCGCTCGCAGACTACAACGGTTTTAGTAAGTCAAACTTTACGGTCGTGGCGCTGTTCGATAACGATCGACAAAAGATCGGTCGCCGCATTGGCGATGAAAAGATCCTCGTGCACAACGTGGACGAGATCGCGAACGTGATTCGCGCGGAAGCGATCGACGTGATCGTGATCGCTGTACCCGCGAAAGCGGCGCAAAGAGTTCTCAACCAGATCATGTCAGCGGGTATCAAAGCGGTGCTGAACTTCGCGCCGGCTTCGTTGACCTCGCGCCGCGGGGTGAAGGTGAAGACAGTTGATCTAACGACATCGTTGGAGTCGCTGTCGTATTTCCTGTCTCAGCCTTCAGGTGCGGCGGTGACAAAGACGCAAAAGCGCAAAAGCGACATTCCATGGATGAGCAGACAATCAAACGCGATCTGATCAGGGTTTGCCACCTGATGTACGAGCGGAGCTACGTCGTCTCTTCAGACGGCAACGTGAGCGTGCGACTCGACGATGGCCGCATCCTCGCCACGCCGACGATGACGTGCAAAGGACGCATGTCCGAGGATCTGATCGCGATCACGGATCTCGAAGGCAAAGCGCTCAATGATCGCAAGGCTTCGAGTGAGCTGGCGATGCACCTTCTGATCTATCGCGAGCGTCCGGACGTGAAAGCTGTTTGCCACGCGCATCCACCACACGGAACCGCATTCGCCGTCGCCGGTCTCGCGATCGATCAGCCGATTCTTTCCGAAGTGATCCTGACGCTCGGCTGCGTGCCACTCGCTGCTTACGGCACTCCATCAACCGAAGAGTTAACAAAAGAGATGCAGCCCTTCGTGCAACATCACAACGCACTCCTGATGGCGAATCACGGCGCGGTCGCTTACGGCGCTGATCTCTGGCAGGCGTGGGATCGTCTCGAAACGTTGGAACACACGGCGAAGATCGCGATCCTCTCGCGCATGCTCGGCGGCTCGAAGAATCTTCCCGCTGATGCGATCGAGAAGTTGATCAACGTCCGCGAGAAGGCCGGCTATCTCGGTGAGTCGGCGCGCGGGCAAGCTTGCGGCTATCTAAACCCTTCGGAAAACGGCGATACAAAGATCTCGCTCACGCGCGAAGAGCTGGTCGAATTGTTAAGTCAGGCAGTAAATGGTAAATAATCTGTTTTGTAATCCGTATTATCTGTGGCTAAAAACTTCTATTAGGAGCATCTGAATGCAAGAAGCACTCGGAATGGTTGAAACAAAAGGGCTGGTGGCGATGATCGAAGCCGCCGACGCGATGGTGAAAGCCGCGAACGTCACGCTCGTCGGTTATGAGAAGATCGGTGCCGGCTTCGTGACTGCGATCGTGCGTGGCGATGTTGCTGCCGTGAAAGCCGCGACTGACGCAGGCGCCGCCGCCGCGCGACGCGTGGGCGAGCTCGTCAGCGTACACGTGATTCCGCGTCCGCATGGCAGTGTCGACGAGAATCTGCCCATAGGTCTCGATCGCTAATCAGCATGATCATTGCTCGCATCCTCGGGACTGTTGTCTCCACGCAAAAAGACGAACGGTTGAGCGGAAAGAAGTTGTTGATCGTGAGACCGATTAATGTAGACGGCAGCGACACGACCGGCTACGTGGTTGCAGTTGACACAGTCGGCGCCGGGTTTCACGAGCGAGTACTTGTCGTCGCCGGATCGAGTGCGCGTCTAGCGCAGGGGATGAAGGACGTGCCTGTTGACGCGGCGATTGTTGGTGTGATTGATACGGTTGACGTGGTCCAGAATTGAAATGCAACTCGCGCGCGTTATCGGCACAGTGGTGGCAACAGTCAAGAACGATTCGCTTGACGGACGAAAGCTGTTGATCGTGCAGACTCTCAACTGGAAGCTTGAGCCGTCAGGAAAGCCGATGGTTGCGGTTGATGCAATTGGAGCGGGCGTTGGCGAGCTCGTGTTCTGGTGCCGCGGCAAGGAAGCGAGTTTCCCTTTCAAACGAGAAGACACGCCGACTGATTGCACGATCATCGGGATCGTTGATTCGGAGCAGCACGTAACCAGATGATTCTCGCGCGCGTAGTTGGAAACATTGTGGCGACGCAGAAGAACCGGCGTTATGAGAACGCGCGCGTGATGTTGTGTCAGCAGATCACGCCAGAGGGTGAAGACACGAGTTATTCGACGCTCGCGCTTGATTCAGTTGATGCGGGTGTTGGCGATACGGTGCTGATCGTGCAGGAAGGATGGAGCGCGTCGACTGCCGCGACCGGGCAGGCGGGCGCCGCGATCGATTCGGCGATCGTTGGGGTGGTGGATCGGATCGATCTCTTAACGTAGATGGAAGATCAAGCGAGATTGATGGCGGAGAGGATCGCGCGACGCGTGGCGTCGGGTGCGACTCCCGTGGCGCCAAGGTCGTCGTCCTCGGACGTCGCTTCGGAGCTGGCGGCCGTGCGCGCCAGTCTTGATGAGTTGCAGAACCGGTTGGTCCAGATTGAAGCGAAGGTGGGAACGGCTCCGCGTGTTCACTCGCCGTGGAGCCATCCGAGCTTTGATCGCTTTGGAGTGGAAGAAGCGACGGTTTCTGAACTCGTCGACTTCTTCCAGGGTGAAAAGCAGTGCAGCATGGAGCCCGGTGGTAAGCCGTGTGATCACTGCGCGATGTGTAGCTCCAGAGGCTTTTAACCACAAAGAAGCACAAAGGAAACTACACAGAATAGAACCACATAGAATAGAACAAGTCAGGAAGGGTGGCTTGCCCCCGCTGATGCTTGGGTTCGACGAGCGGGGGCAAGCCACCCTTCCTGACTTGTTCTTTGATGAGGTCTTAAATTATTTCTACTTGCTATTCTGATCGCGCCGCAGTGAATTAGCGTTGATCTGCGGGACCTGCTTCGCCGCTTCGTCAGCCTTGAACCACGGCTCCTCCTTGAATCCGAAAAGCTTCGCTGAAATCACCGTCGGAAAGCGCGCGCGCGTAGTGTTGTAGTCCTGCACGCTCGTGTTGTAGTCGTTACGAGCAGTGGCAATGCGGTTCTCAGTGCCGGCAATCTCGTCCTGTAACTTCAAGAAGTTTTCATTCGACTTCAGCACCGGATAATTTTCCTGAAGCACCAGCAAGCGCCCGATCGTGCCACCGAAACTGTTTGCAGCGTCGATCACTGCTTGCTTCTGCTCCGGTGACTTGTCGCCACCCTCACCTTGCGGTGATTGGTTTTGCGCATTGAGCAGCCGCGAACGCGCCTCAGCGATCTGGCCGAATACTTCCTGCTCCTGAATGCCTGCCATCTTTGCCGACTCGACAAGATTATTTAACAGGTCGCCGCGTCGTTGCAGTTGTGTCTCAACACCGGCCCATTTTGCCTTCACGTCCTGTTGCTTGGTCGTCAACGTGTTGTAGCCACAGCCGCTCGCAGCAAAAGCAATCATCACTATGCCGACAAGCATTACTAATCTTCGCGTCTTCATCTCAAAATCTCCCATGTTAAAGGTTACTGTGTTGCCGTATTAAGCTGGTCAACAGCTTCAACTACCTGCTCGATCTGAAACAGGTAAGCTCCGAAAAGATCATTCGCTTCTTTTTCTGACGAGGGAAGACGATCGCTACTGCGAAACTCAAAGATTCGTTCAAAGGGCACCGGATCGAGATGCAACAGTCTTGCGGTCGCGCGCACAACGTCGGGTTTAGAAATCGGCGCTTCCTGGCCGTGCAACATCAACACAGCGCGGAAGAGGGCGGCGAAACTCGCGAGACTGTCGCTCATCAAGTCGCTCAACTTCTGCACCGAAACTGACGCGGGGATGTACAGGCGACGTAACTGAATCAACTTACTTCTCAGCTCATACTCCGTCTGGTGACGCAGGTTCGCATCCGAGAGTTTTACAAACTCGAAAGGATCGCGGCCGTAAAGAACAACGCGCGCGTTTGCCATCTGATGAAACTCGATCGGAAATACGTCGGCAGCATCCGCGAGTTCCTCCACCGTGAAATAGACCGGTAGTGGATGGCCCAACCGTTGCCACTCACGCATCGGCGCCTGGGCCTGGCGCAAGTCTTCCGGCGCGATGCGATTGAGGACGATCAGGATATTGTAGTCAGAGCGCAATTCGATGTGATCGCCCGCCGCAGCGGAGCCGTAGAGCACGACTGAAGCGAGGTTCGCTCCGTGCGTCGCGCGTAGATCCTCGACCAGTCCGTTTAGAGCTTCCTGTACTAAAGTTTTGACCATAACTTAACCACCGATAATACGGATTAGCGACGGATTACCAACTGCCGCCCGCACCTCCGCCACCAAAGTCTCCGCCTCCGCCGAAACCGCCACCAAAACCACCACCACCGCCGCCGCCAAAACCTCCACCACCACCGCCGAATCCTCCACCGCCCCAGCCGCTACTTCTTCCGCCTCCGAGGTTGCTGAACAAACTTCCCCACAGCAGTGCCTGCAAACAACCACCGCCGCCGCCGAAACCACCTCGTCTTCGCGATGCTGAAGAAAGCAGGATGATGATGACTATGATTACCAGTGCTCCGCAGCAAATTGTTTGCAAACTCGCTTGTGGCGTTCTTTGTCGCGGCTCTTCTTCAACCTGGATTGCCTGATTCTCGCCGATACCTTCAACACTGAAACCACGTTTCGCTCCGAGCGTCGCAGCGTAAGCTTCGATCGTGTCGCGTATGCCTCTGCTGTAATTCTGTTGCCGGAACTGCGGGACGAGTCGTTGTCGTTGAATCTGGCCCACGACTCCATCCGGTAAATCGCCTTCGAGATGTCGACTTACCTGCGTGAAGTACTTGCGATCCTGAATCGCGACGACGAGCAGGAAGCCGGCCTTGTCGCTGTCTTTTGAGCCGATGTCCCAGCCGCGCGCGACGGCGAGAGCAAAATCGAAGATGTCCTGATCGCCGGTCGTGTCTACGGTCAACACGGCGTATTCGATATTCCCGCGCTCCTTCAGATCGCGGTAGATCTGTTCGAGACGTTGTCTGGTAGCGCTGTCGATTACGTGAGCGTTGTCGACGATCGGAGTGAACGGAACTGGCAGTGGAACAGGCGACGGCGGCGTAGTCTGGGCGTTTGCTTGAACCGCCAGCAGCGAAAAGATCAGGAGGCCGAAAATGGCCCATGCAAACAGAAGTTTTTTCAATCGCAATCGCAATGGCGAAATCTCGTCAGTGCTAACCCTCTATCCAACGATGCAGTAAATAGAAGAGGGCCACCCCTCCAAAAACGACAATCGAGACCATGGGGTTTCTTTCTTCTTTATAGTTCACTTCGGGAATCAGGTCGCTGGCGGCTACGTAGAGCGTCACGCCGGCGGAAAAAGGTAACGCATAACCAACCGCGTTGGTCACACGTTCCTGAAGTAGAGCGACACCGATCACACCGGCCAGAGTCGCGGCGCCAACCGCCGCGGTCGCAATCAAAGCCTTCTCGGTCGAACGTCCTGTGGCAAGCATGATCGATGCCACAGTGAATCCTTCCGGCATTTTGTGCAGCAGAATCGCGATGAAGACCAGAATTCCGACTTTGAAGTTGACGAGAAAAGCGGATGCAATCGAGACACCGTCAAAGAAAGTGTGAATACAAAGACCGCCGACCGCGGTGTACGCCGAAGATGGGCGGAGGAATGATTCCGGATGCGTTTCCGCGCCGAAATGGAAGTGCGGCGCGAGCGTGTGCTCGAAGAACTGTAATGACAGGTAGCCGGCGAGGAGCAGCGCCATAGCCAGTCCAACGGCGTCCGAGGCCCGTTGACCTGGGGAGGCGCTAGTCCAGATGCCGACAGTTTCCGGGAGAATTTCGATAAAGATGGCGGCGAGCATGAAGCCGGCGCCGAGTGCGACGAGGTATTTCAGGAAGCGTTCGCCGTAGCGGTGAGCGCCTGATTTAACGAGAACGAGCCCACCGAGAACATTGGCGCCCGCCGCCAGCAACCCAAACAGGAGAATCGATGTCATTGATCGATGCGAGACTATAACATCGAGCGAGGCTAAAACAATTTTTCTCACGCGGCGGCGCGGCGGCGCCACGGAAGACGCTGCGCCGTTGCGCCGCTGCGTGAGCACTCTTCCTCGTCAACGCGAATGACCATGCGCGGTCAGCCAGGCCAACAAAAGGCGATCATCTGGGCGAGCTAATCTATTGACACACCGGGGAGTGCAGCGTAGTATCCGACCTTGGGTGGTCAAAAGTGGTCGGAAGTGGGTCCAACCTCGTAGCAACACCGATCATCAGCAACACTTTTCCTTTAGGCCACCCAACTACATGCTCTATCAGTCAGGTCAGAAACTATGCTGCGAGGAAACTACACGGCGCGAATTGATATTAAAGGGCGCCTCAAGGTTCCTACCGAGTTTCGACGACTGATCGAAGAGAAGCACGGCAAAGAGTTTTATATCACGAGCCTCACTGGCGAGTGCGTTCGAATTTACCCGTTGCCGGAATGGGAATCGATCGAACAGAGGCTTTCGTTACTGCCCACGATGGATCCGGCGCGCAGAAAGTTCCTTGACAGAACGAATTATTACGGTCAGCAAGCCATTTTGGACGGCCAGGGCCGCCTCTTGATACATCCATTGCTTCGTAAGAGTGCGGAAGTTTTAGGCGATGTGGCGGTGCTTGGCTACCTGACCTATTTGGAAGTTTGGGAGCTCGACAAGTTCAAAGCACGCATGCTCGCCGATCCATACACGGAAGAAGACGAGGCTGCGATTGCGAGACTTGGCATTTGAAATTGACGGATCTTTGAACGAGATCACGGGGCGGTGGTGATGGCTGCGCCTTTGGGGGGCATGGGCGCGCCCCATCGCCCCGTGCTGCTGGAAGAGACAATGAAGTTCCTCGCTCCTGAGCGAGGAGGTCTCTTTGTAGATTGTACGGTTGGCCTTGGCGGACACAGCGAAGCAATTCTGAAATCCTCCCCCGACACTCGTGTTATCGGAATGGATCTCGACCCCGCGGCGCTCGCCTATTCCCGACAGCGACTGGCGCCTTTCGGAGATCGATTCCGTGCCTTTCAAGCCAACTTTCGCGCTATCAGCTCCATCCTCCAACACGCAGATGAGCGCGATCCGAATGGTGTTCTTGCCGATCTCGGCGTCTCTTCAGTGCAGTTCGATTCACCTGAACGTGGGTTTAGTTTTCGTTTCGACGCTCCATTAGACATGCGGATGGATCCGACGAGCGGCGCCACCGCAGCCGATCTTCTACAGCAACTTCCCGAGTCGGAGATTGCCAGAATCATTTTCGAATTCGGCGAAGAACGACACTCACGACGCATCGCCCGTCGCATCGTCGAGCGTCGCGAACAAGGAAAGCCGATAACGACCACCACGGAGTTAGCAGACCTTGTGCGACACGCAGCCGGTGGGCACAAGCGGCACCAGATTCATCCGGCGACTCGCACGTTTCAAGCATTGCGAATCGCCGTTAATCACGAACTCGAAGGTCTGGGAGAGTTTGTCGAGTCAGCAGTCGATCTTTTAATTCCAGACGGCAGGTTTGCCGGTATTAGTTTTCACTCGCTCGAGGATCGGATCCTTAAGCGCGAGTTGAGAAGACTTTCGGGACACTGCGAATGTCCGCCACGAATGCCGGTTTGTTCCTGTGGAGCGCGGGAGGTGGTTGAAGTGCTGACGCGACGGCCCGTGACGCCCGGCGATCAAGAGATTGATGAGAACCCGCGCGCACGCAGCGCAAAACTCCGCGCGGCAAGAAAGTTATAGGTCATATCGGTCCTATAGGTCCTATACAAAGCCATGAAACGATTTCCTGAGCATCAACTCAACGCAAAGATTCGCCGCACGCGAGACACCACCGCGCTCTCGCGCCTCGGCCTGTTGTTGTTCTGTGGTCTTGTGCTCGCCGGCGGGTTTGTCTTCGCTGCGAAACAACAACTTGCGGCCGTGCAGTACGGTTATCAAAACGAGAGCCTGCGCAGCGAGCGCAAGCGATTGGAGGAAGAGAACCGGCGACTCTCGCTCGAAAAGGAACGCGCCATGGCGCTGGATAAGCTCGAGCCCGCCGCGCGTCGCCTCGGATTAAAGCCGGCGCGCCCGGGGCAAATCGGAAAAAATCCGCGGTGAAATCAGTGTAATCCGTGGTTAAAATTAGCGGCCTCATCACGCTACTGCTTAGGGGGATACAAGTAGGTGATGTTGGCACGCCTCGTTGCCCGTTCAAAATCCAGACCGGATGTCTCGCCAGGCCGCGCGCTTTTCGTCGCGGCTTTTATTGGTTTTTGGATGCTGGTCGTTTGTGCGCGACTGGTCTACCTGCAATTCTCGCAATACGAAAACCTGGCGAACCGCGCGCGTCAACAACAGCAAAATGAAATCGAGACGAGTCCAACGCGTGGCGAGTTGCTTGACCGTCAGGAGCACGAGCTCGCACGCAGCGTTCAGACCGTCTCGTTGTTTATCGATCCTGATGGTCTCGACACCAACACTCTCGATCGCAACGCCCAACAGATTGCTCAGTCACTCGGTCTGAAGCAAGCCGAACTCACGCGTGACTTCCGCAAAGCACACGATCAGAAAAAACGATTCGTATGGATCGCGCGTCGTCTCGATGCCGATGTGGCGAACAAAGTCGTCGCCCTAAATCTTCCCGGCGTGCAAACACAGCTCGAGCCGAAGCGTTACTACCCGAACGGTTCACTCGCCGCCCACGTGCTTGGTTACGTCGGACTCGACGGCAAAGGTCTCGGCGGTGTCGAACAGTTTTACAACGCGAAGATCTCAGGCGAGCCCGGTCAGCTCTTCCTCGAAAAAGACGCGAACGGCAAACCGTACGAGGGTTACGAGATCGCTGCGAAGCCCGGCCAGACAGTCATCCTGACGATCGATCAAACGATTCAGTATCAGGCTGAACAAGCGCTGCAAGCTGCGGTGCAGCAAGCGCGCGCGAAATCCGGCAGCGTGATCGTGCTCGATCCACGCAGCGGCGAGATCCTCGCGCTTGCAAACGCGCCGACATTCGATCCAAACCGCGTCTCCGACGCCAAGCCCGAAACACGATCGAACTGGGCGCTGCAAAACATCTACGAGCCCGGCTCAACCTTCAAAGTCGTCGCGTTCTCCGCTGCGTTAGAAAAGAAGCTGGCGCGAGTTGATGAACGAATCGATTGCCAGATGGGCGCGATCACCGTTGCCGGACGCGTGGTCCATGATCATAAACCGTTCGGCTTGCTTACGATTCCTGAAGCACTCGCAAAGTCGAGCAACGTGGCCGCGATCAAACTCGGAATCAGAGTCGGCGACCAAACAATGTACGACTACATCCGCCGTTTCGGCTTCGGTTCGAAGACTGGAATCGAGTTGCCGGGTGAGACGAACGGGATACTGCGACGAGTCGATCGCTGGCAGCCTTCATCGATCGGTTCTATCGCGATCGGACAGGAAGTCGGTGTGACACCGGTGCAGATGGTTGCAGCGTTCGGCGCGCTTGCAAACGACGGCATGAGAGTCGCGCCACATTTGATTCGTGAAGTCCGTGATGTGGGCGGCAACGTCGTCTATCGTGCGCAGCCTGAACAGCGACGCGTGATCAGCGCTGAGACCGCGATCGCGTTAAGGGGAATGCTCGAAGGCGTGACGCTCAACGGCACGGCGAAGAAAGCACAGCTCGACGGCTACTCAGCCGCGGGCAAGACCGGCACCGCGCAAAAGATCGATCCGAAAACGAAAACGTATTCGGCGACGAAGTTTGTTGGTTCGTTTGTCGGGTTCGCGCCAGTAAGTAATCCGCAGGTTGTGATCATCGTCGTGATCGACGAGCCCGCCGGCGCCTATCACGGTGGCGATGTGGCCGCGCCGGTGTTTCGTGCAGTTGCAGAACAAGTGTTGCCGACACTGGGCATCGAGCCTGACATCGAGACGAAGTCAGCGCCGGATTTGATCGCGCAGCAGGTTAACGAAAATCCCGAGCGCGCCGAGAAGATGCGCGAAGAACAGGCGCAATCGGAAGAGCAGCGGAAAGCCACAATGCCAACCGTGGACAGCAACGGGGGGAGAGGCGGTGAAGTTGTCTACGCTAACTCAACGCGCAACGCGATACTGATGCCTGATTTGCGCGGTCGCAGCGTGCGCGATGTGGCTCGGACGTGCCAGCAGCTCGGCTTGCAGGTTGAAGCGCGTGGTGAAGGAAAAGTTTTGAAACAAAGTCCGTCAGCAGGAACTGAGGTAAGTACAGGCCAGCTAATTTACGTTGACTTTGGGAGGTCGCAGTAGAGTTGCTTAACCCGACAGATGAAGAAACTCTCGCAGATGACGTACACTACGGCATTGCTGACTGTAGACGACGACTACGCAGCCAGCGTTCATCCCTCCGGGCACAACATCATCCCCCAAAACATGGGTCGAGCGGTGACGTGCGTCCTGCCGCCGGTCGTGTTGGCAGCTTTGCCGAGATTTTGGCAAACGTTTCGCTAAGCCAGGGCTCGCTTTCGAAGTTGGTCGAATGCTTGCTCGAGCCGGTCGCTAACACGCCTTCGCAGGAAGAAAAGGAAGAGGCCGTAATCACGTGAAGGTTGGCGAGGCAGCAGCTTTGATGGGCGCGAATGCGACAAGCATCAGCGCCGCGATGTTTGACAAACAGATAAAAGATTATTCCATCGACTCGCGTTCCGTAGGCGCGGGCGAGCTCTTCTTTGCGCTCTCGCAACAAGACTACGCCCGCGCCGGTTTTAATGGTGAGTTTGTCGACGCGCATCGATTTATCGGCGACGCGTTTGCGCGTGGCGCCATAGCAGCCGTCGCTCGTAGAGATCACTTGAGCGATCTTGAGAGTGTAAAGGATCGGCTGTTGCTGGTTGACGATGCGATCGCGGCGTTGCAACTGCTCGCGCATCGCGTTTACACCGCGTGGGGAAAACCCGTTGTCGCGATCACCGGTAGCGCTGGCAAAACGACGGCGAAAGAGTTGACGGCGCATGTTTTGAAGAGTGCTGGTCAGCGCGTGTTGAAGAGTGAGCGGAATTACAACAACGGATTGGGACTGCCGCTCTCAGTGTTGCGCATGGTTAGTGAGGATCGATCGCCGGAGCAATTCGATCTCGCGGTGCTGGAGATGGGAATGTCGTCGCCGACGCATGAGATTCAAAGGCTGTGCAAGATCACGCCGCCTGATGTCGCGGTTGAGTTGATGGTCGCGCCGGTGCATCTCGAATACCTCGGCACGATCGAAAACATCGCTGCTGCAAAAGCGGAGTTGATTGAAGGACTCAAGCCGGAAGGTACGGCGATTCTCAACGCTGATGACGCGCTCGTGATGAAGATGCGCGACAAGCACAGCGGCCGCACGTTGACGTTTGGCATCGACAACGTTGCTGATATCTCGGCAAGTGAGATCGACACGCGCTCGCTCGGAAAAATCCAGTTTCGCTTGCGAACGCCGTTGGGTGAAGCGCAAGCGTCGCTGCAGATGAGTGGTCGTCACAACCTGAGCAACGCGCTTGCAGCGTCGGCAGTGGGAACAGCGTTCTCGATTCCGCCGGAAGAAATTGCAGCGGCGCTGAAGTCGGCGCAGCCGCCGAAAATGCGTGGTGAAGTTTTTGATTTTGCGGCGGGCTTTACGGTGATCGACGATTCGTACAACTCGAACCCGCGCTCGTTGCTGAACATGGTGCGGACGATTGCAGAAGCTGGTCGCGGGCGCAAGCGATTGATCGTGATCGCGGGAGAGATGCTCGAGCTCGGACCGGATGAAGTTTCGTTGCACCGGGAAGTTGGGACTGAGATCGCGCGCAGTGGGATCAATGTGCTGTGGGGAGTGCGAGGGTTAGGACGAGAGATCGTGGCGGGTGCGAATGACGCCGGGCTCGATGCGACGAAGTTTTTTGATTCGTCGGATGAGGTTGCTGACGAGTTGATCAAAGAAGTGCGAGAGGGCGATCTGATTTTAGTGAAAGGATCGCGCGGGGTGGCGACGGACAAAGTGGTGAAAGCGTTACGCGAGCGTTTTCCGTTGTCAGGAGCTGATGAAGGATGACGTTTTATCCACAGATTACACAGATTCTATAAATCAATCGGCGTAATCTGTGGATAAGGAAACTCGATGATCTACTACTTCCTTTACGAACTTCTTTACGTCCACTTTCGGGAGAAGGATTGGTATCTCGTAAAGGCACTCAACGTCTTTCAGTACGTCACGTTTCGCACTGCTTACGCGACCATCACGGCGCTGCTGATCTCGCTCTTCTTCGGCGGCAAGCTCATTGATTTCCTGAAAGAGTGGAACGTGGGCCAGCAGATTCGCGAAGAAGGCCCGCAGGCGCACCAGGTGAAACGCGGCACACCGACGATGGGTGGTGTGCTGATCGTCGGCTCGGTTTTGATCTCGACGCTGCTCTGGGCCCGACTTTCCAGTGTGTATGCCTGGACGGCGATCATTGCGACGTTGCTCTTCGCTGCGGTTGGTTTTGTCGACGACTACTCGAAGATGGCGAAGCAGCGGAGTCTCGGACTAACGGGACGTCAAAAGTTACTCGCGCAATTGCTAATCGCGGTGGGCGTTTGGGCGGTGTTGTTCACCGCGACGAAGTCATTCGGAGGCACTGGTTATTCCTGGAACGTTCTGATTCCGTTTATCAAAACGACAAAAGAACCGTTCGGGGTGAGTTACATCGGTCCTTATTTATATTTGATTTTGATTGCGGTGGTGCTGTTGGGATCTTCAAACGCGGTGAACCTCACGGATGGCCTGGATGGATTGGCGACCAGCGTGACCGTAATCGCGATGGGTGCGTTGACGGGTTTCACCTATGTCAGCAGTGACGCGCGTTGGGCCACTTATTTGGACATTACTCATCGACCCGAAGCCGCTGAGTTGACGGTCTTTTGCGGGGCGATGGTCGGAGCGAGTCTCGGGTTTCTCTGGTACAACGCGCCGCCCGCGCAAGTGTTCATGGGCGACGTCGGCAGTCTCGCGATCGGCGGCGCAATGGGAACAGTGGCGGTGCTGACCAAGCAGGAATTCATGTTGCTGATGGTTGGCGGCGTGTTTGTGATTGAGGCGTTGTCGGTGATGTTGCAGGTGGGCGTCTTCAAGATGACGAAGCGCACGACTGGCACCGGGCGCCGATTATTCAAGATGACGCCGTTGCATCACCACTTCGAGATGCAGGACTGGAAAGAGTCGAAGATCGTCTTTCGCTTTTTGATCCTCGCGATCTTGTTTGCGTTGCTGAGCCTTTCGACTTTGAAATTGCGTTGATTGTTTTGTGCTTCTTAGTGGCAAGAAAGTTTTGATCATCGGGGCGGCGCGCAGTGGGATTGCTGCGGCGAGGTTTTTGGTGGGCCAGAACGCGATCGTCGCGCTCACCGATCAGAAGCCGCTTGAGAAATGGACGCCCGAGGCTGTGGCGTTGAAAGAGTTGGGCGTCGGTTTGTTGCCGGGCGAGCCGCCGAGTTGGCTACTCGATCAACTCGATCTCGTGGTCGTGAGTCCTGGTGTTCCGGCGACGATCATTCCGATTCGTTACGCCGAGCGAGCGGGCGCGGAAATCATCGGTGAAGTCGAGCTCGCGTATCGCTATTTGAAAGGTCGCATCGTTGCAATCACTGGCAGTAACGGCAAGACGACGACAACGTCGCTCATCGGTGAATTGCTGCGCGATGCGGGATTGCCGGTACAGGTGGGCGGCAACATCGGCAACGCGCTGATCTCGATGATTGAGACTTCGCGCGATGACGGCTGGACGGTCGCAGAGCTTTCGAGTTTTCAGCTCGAGACGATCAAGACGTTTCGTCCGGTCGTAGCGGTTGTGCTGAACGTGACGCCGAATCACATGGATCGTTACGAGACTTTCAACGACTACGCTGCCGCGAAGCACCGGATCTTCATGAACCAGACCGCGGAAGATACGGCAGTGCTCAATGCGGACGATCCGACGGTGTCGTCGTGGGCGAGTGGTTTACGCGCGCGAGTGATGCAGTTCAGCGTCAGGAAGGAAGTTGAGAACGGAGTTTTCCTGCGCGGACGTGAGCTGGTTTATCGCGGGCAAGTGCTTTTGAACGTTGATGAGATGAAGCTGCGTGGGATGCACAACGTCGAGAACGTCGCGGCCGCGTTTGCAGCAGGCATTGCAGCGGGCGCGTCGACTGAATCGATGAACGGCACGGCGCGGCGATTCGATCCAGTCGAGCATCGGCTGGAGTTTGTCACCGAGATCGAGGGCGTGAAGTTTTACAACGACTCGAAAGCGACGAGCGTTGATGCAACTTTGAAGGCGCTCGAAGCATTCGCGGAAGAGCAGGGAAAGGTTGTTTTGATTCTCGGCGGGCGAGGGAAGAAGGCGCCGTACGCTCCGCTCGAACCGCTAGTTCGCACGAAGGTCAGAAAGCTCGTCTTGATAGGCGAAGACGCGGAGACGATCGCGAACGAGTTGGGAACGAGCGCGCCATTCGAGCGCGCTTCCGACATGAAAGACGCGGTCGCACGTTCGTTTGCGGCGGCGGAGAAAGGCGACGTGGTTCTGCTCGCGCCGGCATGTGCGAGCTTCGATATGTTCGAGAGTTTCGAACACCGAGGAAAGGTTTTTAAAGAAGAGGTGTTATCCACAGATTACACAGAGTCTGCGTAATCTGTGGATGGATTTGAGATGGCTCGGAAACTAGCACCAGATAAATGGCTTTTCGCGGCGACCGTCGGCCTCGCGCTGTTCGGCGTCGTGATGGTCTACAGCGCGTCCGCCGTGATGGCGCAAAACGAGAATGGTAACCAGTTTCACTACGTGCTCAAACAGGGCGTCTTCGTCGCGATCGGCTTCTTCGTGATGCTGGTCGCGATGCAGTTCAACTATCAACAACTGAAGAGCCGCCGGGTTGTTTACACCCTCTTGATTATCTGCACGATCGGTTTGTTTGCGGTGTTTGCCTTCAGCAGCGTGAATGGCGCGCATCGCTGGATAAAACTTCCGGGCATCTCGATGCAACCAAGCGAGTTGTCAAAACTCTCGCTCATCATTTTTCTCGCGTACTTCCTAGAGAAGCGCGCGGGTGAAGAAGGCGACTTCTGGCGCACGTTTGTTCCGTGCGGTGTGATCACTGGTTGGCTCGCGGCGCTCGTCGTGATCGAGCCTGACTTCGGCACCGCGATGATGCTCGTACTGATCTTTACAGTTGTGATCTTCACCGCGGGAGCACGCGTACTTCATCTGGCGCTGGCCGCTGCACCTGCCCTGGTCGTCGCCGCAGGCTTGTTGATCTTCGTGCCCTGGCGGTTGAAACGACTGATCACGTTTCTCGATCCGTGGGCGGATCAGCAGGGCGCGGGTTTTCAGGTGGTCCAATCGTTGATCGCGATCGGGTCGGGCGGCACGAACGGTCTTGGCTTCGCACAGGGCAAACAGAAGATGCTGTTTCTGCCGTTTGCACATTCCGACTTCATCTTCGCAGTAGTTGGCGAAGAGCTCGGACTCGTCGGCGCACTTGCTGTCGTGGCAGTGTTTGCACTTTTTCTCTGGCGCGGCGTGCGCACGGCGTTGCTCGCGCCGGATCGGTTTGGAATGTTGCTGAGTCTCGGAATCGTGACGAGCATCGTCGCCCAGGCGCTCTTTAATATTAGTGTCGTGCTCTCGCTCGTGCCGACTAAAGGAATTCCCCTCCCGTTCATTTCGTACGGCGGATCGTCGCTCGTGCCGACGCTCGCCGCAGTTGGCATCCTGCTCAACGTCTCGCAGCACGCGAGCGGATCGCTCGACGTCGGCTTGTTTGAGAAAGCGACGACGAAGCTGCGCGAGCGTAAGAAGTTGAACGTGCCGGCGCCCAGCGGTTTGGGGCGACGCGCTTTTGAAAATTGACATGCGAGTAATGATCGCGGCCGGTGGCACTGGCGGACACATCTATCCGGGAATTGCAGTGGCCCAGGAAATCATGCGGCGCGATGCGAGCTCGAAAGTGCAATTCGTCGGCACCTCGCGCGGACTGGAAACGCGACTCGTGCCGCAAGCTGGTTTTGAGTTATCGCTCATTGAAAGTGCCGGGCTGAAGAACGTAAGTCTCGGCGCGCGCATGAAAGGCGTCGCATTGTTGCCGCGGAGTTTTAATTCTGCCCGCAAGCTGATGCGACAGTTTCAGCCTGACGTGGTCGTGGGTGCTGGTGGGTATGTTTCGGGCCCGGTCGTGATGACGGCCGCGCTGACGAATCGGCCGACACTCGTGATGGAATCGAACGCGCTGCCAGGTTGGACCAACCGCGTGCTGGCTCGTTTCGTCGATCGTGCGGCGGTTTCGTTCGAACAGGCGCTGCCTTACTTTCGCGGTAAAGCGAAGGTAACCGGCAATCCGGTGCGACGCGAGTTTTTTGAAATACCGCCGAAGCGACGCGAGCCCGGAAAGTTTTCGTTGCTCGTTTTTGGTGGATCGCAAGGCGCGCGCGCGATCAATGAAGCGATGATTGCAGCGTTACCGAAGTTGAAAGAACTGCCGGTGGAGCTTCGGATCAAACACCAGACAGGGCCGGCGGATTTTGAAAAAGTGAAAGCTGCGTACGCGAGTTGGGGCGAGCGTGGTGACGTTCGCAGTTACATTGACAACATGATGGCTGATTTCGCTGAGGCTGATCTCGTCCTTTGCCGCGCGGGCGCGACGACGACAGCCGAACTGATCGCCGCGGGCAAGGCCTCGATCATGGTGCCGTTTCCATTTGCTGCCGACGATCACCAGCGCAAGAACGCCGAAGCGTTGGAAGCCGCAGGCGCCGCGCGAATGATCCTGCAGCAGGATCTAAGCGGCGACCGATTGGCTGCTGAATTTGAAAAGTTGATCCAGTCGCCGGCGGATTTGAATCGTATGGAAGAAGCAAGCAGAAAGTTAGCGCACGGCGATGCAGCCGCCGCCGCTGTAGACATGATCGAAGAGTTGGCAAAGTAGTTTTTGTGCTTTTTGTGGCTATTAAATGTTTCGTCGCATTCAACACGTCCATTTCGTAGGTATCGGCGGCATCGGCATGTCGGGCATTGCCGAGGTGCTCGTCAATCTCGGCTTTCGCGTCTCCGGTTCCGATCTGAAACATTCCGGCGTCACCGATCGCCTGCAACAGATGGGCGTCGAGATCTTTGAAGGTCACGCTGCTGAGAACGTCGGACACCCTCACGTCGTCGTTCGCTCGACCGCGGTCCGCGACGACAACCCCGAGATCATCGAAGCGCACCGCAGCTCGATCCCCGTGATCCCACGCGCCGAAATGCTCGCGGAGTTGATGCGACTGAAGCCACACACCGTCGCCGTCGCCGGTTCGCACGGCAAGACGAGCACGACTTCGATGGTGGCGACAGTGTTGGGCCATGCCGGTCTCGATCCGACGATGGTCGTCGGCGGTGTTGTGGGCGCGTTTGGATCGAACGCACACCTCGGCACGAGTGACTTGATGGTAGTTGAAGCAGACGAGAGTGATCGATCGTTTCTGATGTTGACGCCGACGATCGCCGTCGTCACCAACATCGATCGCGAACACATGGACTATTACCACGACATGGACGACGTGCGCGCGTGCTTCGCGAACTTTGTCAATAAGGTTCCGTTTTACGGTTCGTCAGTTTTATGTCTCGACGATCCAAACGTGCAGGCGATCATTCCTTTACTTGAACGACGTCGCCTGACTTACGGCTTGAGCGCGCAGGCTGACGTTTCGGCGCACGGCATCAGGCACGACAATAACTTCGGATCGTCGTTCATGGTCTGGCGCGGAACAGACGTGATGGGAGAGATGATCCTGCGCGTGCCGGGCGTGCACAATGTCTACAACGCGCTCGCTGCGATCGCGGTCGGATTCGAGTTGGAAGTGTCGTTTGAAAAGATCGTCGAGGGATTGCACCGGTTCACGGGCGCGGGTCGCAGGTTCCAGCCGAAAGGTGAGGTTGATGGCGTGCTCGTCGTCGACGATTACGGACATCACCCGACCGAGATCAGGGCCACACTCGCCGCCGCGAAACTCGGCTCCGGCGGCCGTCGCATCGTGGTCCTGTTTCAGCCGCATCGTTACACGCGGACGCATGATCTGATGCAGGAGTTTGCGCGCTCGTTCAATAATGCCGACGTGGTGTTCATCACTGACATCTACGCGGCGAGTGAGGATCCGATTGAAGGTGTGACGGCAGAAGCGCTGACGGCGGCGATCAAGCGGTTCGGTCACAAGGACGTGAATTACATCGGACCGCTGGATACCGCCGCTACGACTTTGCGCGACCACGTGCAGCCTGGTGATCTCGTGTTGACGTTGGGCGCGGGCACGGTGAATCGCGTGAGTGATCAGTTGTTAGGGTTGTTGAAAGAAAAGACACTAAGCGCGACGGACAATGCGTAAGAAGTATGGAGTTGATAGAGGAAATTGCAGCGCGGTTGGGAGTGCGAGCGGAACGCGGGAAACGTTTTGCTGATCTAACGAGTTTGCGTGTGGGCGGTGCGATCGATTGGGTGATCACGCCGGAGACAGAAGAGCAGGCAGCAGCGATCGTTTATGAACTTGATAAAGCGGGTATCGGTTGGCGACCACTCGGATCCGGAAGCAACGTGCTCGCCGATGACGCTGATCATCACTACGTCGTTCTGAACTTGAGCGATATGAAAGGCGAAGTCCACATCGATGGCGATCTCGTTTCAGTGAGCGCTGGCTACTCGCTGCCGCGTCTCTGCATCGATGTTGCGCGCGCGGGGCTGTCGGGCATCGAGGGACTCGGCGGCATTCCCGGCACAGTTGGTGGCGCGCTCTGGATGAACGCGGGCGCGTACGATCACGAGATCGGAACCGTAACTGAAAAAGTGCGCGTGGCGCGTGATGGGAAGGTGGTTGAGATCGCAGGTAGCAGTATCGAATGGAACTATCGTCACACTTCATTTCGCGAAGGCGAGTTGTTGCTCGGCGCCACGTTACGACTGAAGTTTGACGATCCAGAACAGATCAAGGCGCGCATGGATGATGCGAAGAGTCGTCGCCTCGCCACTCAACCGCACGGCTCGCGTTCGGCCGGTTGTTTTTTCAAGAATCCTCCGGCGAGCACGATCGGCACCGGCAAGATCATCGACGAGATGGGGATGAAGGGGCAGCGACGCGGCAGTGCGGTCGTCTCGCCCGTGCACGCGAACTTCATCGTTACTGAAGGTGAGAACGCGCGTGCGGAAGACGCGCTGGCCCTCGCGGAAGAGATTCGCGAACGCGTGCGACGTGAGCAGGGGATCGAGTTGGAATATGAGGTTGAGCTCTGGCGCGCAAAGCCATCCACAGATTACACAGAAAATTCATCTGCGAAATCTGCGGAATCTGTGGATAGAAAGGAGTGAGCGATGAGAGAGTCGATCGTGGCGCAGAAGGTTGGTAATCGAAGCGGGATTGGTAAGAGCAAGTCGGGTGTGAGCCAGCGTCCGTCGAAGCGCGGTTCGAGTGAAACCATTCGCGATCGGGTTCGATCAGTTTTGGTGTATGTGCCGCTTGCGCTTCGGATCGGCGTGATTGCCATCATCGCTTTGATCGCGTTTGTTGGTTATCGCGCGGCTGCGTCGGCGAGTTTCTTTCAAGTGCGAACGGTTGAGACGCGCGGCGCGGCCCGCGCCTCAGTTGACGACATCAAAAACGTTGTTCGTCGCGATGTGAGCGAGACAGGTGTTTGGCGCGCGGACCTGCAACAGCTTAGCAGCGACCTCGAGCGCCTGCCGTGGGTGCGCACCGCGGTGGTCACGCGTGTTCTTCCCGATGGCATTCGCGTTCGAATTACCGAGCGCGAGCCGAAGGCAGTCGTGCGGACCGCAGCCGGACGCTTCATCTGGGTCGACGACGATGCGGTATATCTCGGCGAGATGGCGCCGACGGATCAAATGCCGGCGTTCTTTCTTCGTGGTTGGAACGAGGACGACTCCACCGCGGCACGCACCGAGAATCGCGACCGCGTGAAAAAGTTTCTCGAACTGCAACGCGACTGGAGCGGGCAGGGAGTTTCAGAGCGGGTGAGCGAAGTGAATCTACAAGATCTGCGCGACGTGCGCGTGCAACTTGCGGGCGATGATTCACAGATCGAAGTTCGACTCGGCTCGCAGGATCAGAGTGCGCGACTCGGCAAAGCCTTGAGCGTCCTCGATGCGCAACGGCAGACCGCACGCGGACCATTGATCAGCTACATAGATCTCACGCAGGGTAAACGCGCGATAGTTGGATTGGTTACCGGTAATCACACCGTGGCTGAAAGCAAGAACGAATAGTACCCGACATGGCGAAGCGTACACACCACACGATCGGTCTCGACATCGGGACAAGTAAGGTGACGTGTATCGCGGGCGAGCCTGGAGAGGGTGGATTGCTCGAAGTGGTCGGCATCGGCGAAGCAGAAGCGCGCGGACTGCGCAAGGGCGTGATCGTTAACCCTGATGCCGCGGTTGATGCGATCAAGAAAGCGGTGGAAGAAGCCGAGCGCATGAGTGGACTCGAAGCCGAAGAAGTCACGATCAATCTCGCCGGCTCACACATTCTCGGTTTTAACGGCCAGGCGATCGTCGCTGTCTCAGGTCGTGATCGCGAGATCGTCGCTGAAGACGTGCGACGCGCGATCGACTCGGCTTGTGCGATTCAACTTCCTGCCGGACGTGAGATCGTCGATCGACTGCCGCAGGAATTCATCGTCGACGATCAGGACGGCATCAACGATCCGGTCGGCATGATCGGCGCCCGGCTCGCAGTGAAGGTACACATCGTGACGAGTCCTGTGACAGCGCGCCAGAACGCAATCAACGCAGTGAACCGCGCCGGACTCGTCGTTGCTGACATGGTGCTGGAACAACTCGCGGCCGCCGAAGCATCGCTAACTGAAGATGACAAAGAGTTTGGATCTGCCCTGGTGGACATCGGCGCCGAGACAACCGGATTGATTATTTACCAGCGCGGCGCCGTTCAGCACACGGCAGTTTTCCCGCTCGGCGGCTCGCACTTCACGAACGACATCGCTTTCGGTCTCCGCACGCCGATTCCGGAAGCCGAGAAGATCAAGCGCACGGTCGGTTGTGCGTGCAGCAGTTCATTGAGTGAGATGGAACGTGGCGAGCTCGTCGATGTGCCGTCAGTTGGTGGACGTCCACCACGTCAACTGTCGCGACAGATCCTCTGCGACATCCTGCAGCCTCGCGCGGAAGAAGTGTTGATGCACGTTGCTGATGAGATCAAAGACGCTGGTTGGGAACGACAACTCTCGAGCGGTGTCGTGTTGACCGGCGGTGGTGCGTTGCTACACGGCATGACCGAGATCGCGGAACAGGTTTTCGATGCGCCAGTGCGCATTGGTTATCCCGAACGAGATCGTTTCGGAGGTTTGGTTGAAGACATTCAGAGTCCGGCGTGGACTGCGGCTGCCGGTCTCGCGCTGCTCGCACATCGCACGCAGGCAGCCGAGATACGCACGGGCGTCAGCAGGCGTGGATCTACAGGCAAGCTAACGCACTTCGTATCACGTTTTAAAAATAGATTCGGTAGTATTTTCTGACAAGTTGTTGTATGCTTGCGCCCCGGTTGCACAAGATATTGTCCGCCAGATATCGAGGCCAGTGGCTCAAGAACCCCAACATAGAAGGAAGCGGCCCTGGAAGCCATCCCGTTTTGGGAGAGAGGAACTAACTATGACACCGGACACTCGTCAACCGGGCACCGGCATTAATATTTTCATTGATGATGATCCGCCACTCACTGGCGCGCGGATAAAAGTGATCGGCATCGGCGGCGGTGGCAGCAACGCTGTCAATCGCATGATCGAAGCCGGCATCGAAGGCATCGAATTTCTAGTTGCGAATACTGACCTCCAGGCGTTGAAGCGTTCGCGCGCGCCGATCAAGATCCAACTCGGCAGTCGCTTAACTAAAGGACTCGGCGCGGGCGCGGATCCGAACGTTGGTCGTGAAGCCGCACTCGAAGACACTGACAAGATCATCGAAGTGCTCGAAGGCGCTGACATGGTGTTCGTGACTACTGGTCTCGGCGGTGGTACGGGAACAGGTTCAGCGCCGATCATTGCATCACTCGCGACCGAGCTCGACGCGCTGACAGTCGCCGTCGTAACAAAGCCGTTTCACTTTGAAGGTCGACGTCGCATGCAGCAGGCTGATAACGGATTGCGAGAGTTGCGCGAGTGCGTCGATACAGTCATCACGATTCCGAATGAGCGATTGCTGCACACGGTCGATCGCGGCGTGTCACTCGCCGACTCATTCAAAGTTGCTGACGACGTCTTGCGCCAGGCAGTGCAGGGCATCAGTGATCTGATCACCGTTCCCGGTTTGATCAATCTCGACTTCGCTGACGTGAAGTCGATCATGCAGGGAATGGGAATGGCTTTGATGGGCGCGGGCCGAGCGACTGGCGAGAACCGCGCTATCGAAGCGACGCAGCAGGCTATTTCGTCGCCGCTGCTCGAAGAAGCAACGATCCAGGGCGCCAAGGGGGTTTTGATCAACATCACTGGCGGACCTGATCTAACGTTGTTTGAAGTAAACGCTGCTTCGTCGATCATTCGTGAGTCTGCTGACGACGATGCAAACATAATCTTTGGCGCAGTGATCGATGAGACCCTGACTGACGAGATGAAGATCACTGTGATTGCGACAGGTTTTGACAGAGAAGCCACATCAATCGCGTCTGCCGCTGCGACAACGGCGATTCCCGCGCCTCCGCCTCGTTATGTAGCAAGGCCAGCCGACGACCTCCCAAGGCCGATGATGGGTTCTTCGCGTGTTGATGATCTCGACGTCCCGACTTTCATTCGAAAGAAGGCCGACTAGAGATCATTTTGGACAGGATTGCTGCTTTTCATGGTTGTCGCGGCCGAACCGTCAATCATGAAAATACTGTAATCCTGTCTATTTTTTTGTGCCTGAAATTACGCCTGCTGCCCCACCTTTGCTTGCATCATTTCTTGCATCTAAATCTTTGAAAGCAGCAAGGTTTTTCTCCTTTGCTTTTTCTTCTTTTGTTGTGTAGCATGTCGTTCATTCCTTGCAGGAAATTCCATTACGGGTATAGTTCGTTCCTCTCCTCGGATGGGCCGCAGCCTGCGAGAGCTTTGACACTGATCTGAAACATCAAAAGCCCTGTGTCCTATACATTGGTAGTTCTCGACTGGGTGATAAACCCGTCATAGATTTTTGGAGGTATTAATCAAGTGAATCGTAAACTCATCAGAACCACACTCGCGGAAGTGAAAGGCAAAGCCCGAGAAGTTCCGCAGCCCAGAGAGCGTTCGAATGGGAGTTCCCGCGCCCCAAGTGAAGGTAGAGAGCAACGCGCTCCGCAGCAACATGCGCCGGTCCAGGTTAAGAAAAGAATTCCGCCTCCCAACGAAACTAACGCGGAGATCTTTTATTACAAGAAACAGATCGACGCTCACACGCCGATGGTGCTTGTTCTACTTGATGGCGAAGAGATTGAAGGCACGATCGAGTGGTACGATCGTGGCGCACTCAAGGTAAACCGAAAGGGTGCCCCCAATCTGCTCGTGCTCAAGCGGAACATCAAATACATCTACAAGGCTGACGAGCGCGTTGAAAGTGCCAGCGCGTAGCGATTGTTAATATGACAGCCTCGCCCTGAGTCTCGCCCTGGACAACAGTGCGTCGCCTCAAGCAATGCGACACTCAGAACAAAGCTCCACGACCCCGGGACCTCGACCGAGGCGAGTTTTGCCGCGCATCGGGATCACTATGGGAGACCCGGCCGGCATCGGGCCGGAAGTTGTTCTCAAAGCTGTTGCCGAAGAAGAAATCAGACGAGTTTGCGTGCCGGTAATCATCGGCGATGCCCAGTTGCTGGCTCATACGGCACGCACTCTTGATCTGCAATCCGGTTACGACATCATTCGCACCGGCGAGTCGTTTCCGGATGAGCTCTCCGAACCCGTCATCTATCATCTCGACAACATCAGCGGTTCCATCGAGCCAGGCATCGAGTCAGGCGCGGCAGGTAAAGCTGCGGCTGGTTACATCGAAGCGGCGGTTGAGTTGTGTGCGGCCGGAAACATTGATGCCATAGCAACGGCGCCGATCAACAAGCGCGCTCTCTTTCTCGGCGGTTACAGTTTTCCTGGTCACACCGAATTTCTCGCTCATCTCACTGGAGCGGAGGAATATGCGATGGCGTTTGTCGCCGCAAATCTTCGCATCGTGCTTTTGTCGACGCACGTTCCGCTCGCGGAAGCGATTCGATTGGTGGAACGCGATCGACTGGTAAAAGTGATCAGTCTTACGCATCGTGAACTGCAGCGTTGGGGCATCGAGCGTCCGCGTGTTGCGGTCGCGGCGTTGAACCCGCATGGGGCCGAAGGTGGCTTGTTTGGAGTGGAAGAGGCGTCGGAGATTTTGCCTGCGATCGAAGCCTCACGTCGCATTGATGATATAAATGTACAGGGGCCGTACTCGGCTGATACTGTTTTCCTGCGTGCTTCGCGCGGTGAATTCGATGCGGTGGTCGCCTGTTATCACGATCAGGCGATGATTCCGGTAAAGTGTTTATCGTTTGGCGAGGCCGTGAACGTGACCCTCGGATTGCCGTTCATCAGGACTTCGGTGGACCACGGCACCGCTTTCGACATCGCCGGCAAAGGACTCGCCGAGCATTCGAGTATGGTGGCGGCGATCAAACTCGCCGCCGAGCTTTCCATGCAAGCTGGTGAGAGTTGTCGCGCCGTGGAAATTTGAAAACAAGAGAACACTCACATGGAGAACAACGACACCCTTACGAACGATAACCGGCGCATGCTTGTCGCCGATGACGATCCCGCTATTCTTCGTCTCATCGCTACGATTCTCGAGAAAGAAAACTTCAACGTCGTCACGGCGCGTGATGGACGTGAGGCTTACAAGATCTTGCAGGCTGATCCGAATTTCACCGCCGCGATTCTCGACGTCGTCATGCCGCACATTTCGGGACCGGAGCTGGTTCGCTATATGAAGTCGGAAGATCGACTGAAACGGATTCCAGTGATGATGATGACGGCCGAACAGGATCCGAAGCTCTCGTCTGATAGTTTTTCAGCGGGCGCGATCGTGTTTCTGCCGAAGCCGTTCACCACTGCGCAACTACAGATCATGTTGCAGATGTTGATTGGGAAGAAGACTGCCGACTCTTAAGATGGGCCGCAAAAAGGCACAAAAGGCACAAAATGTTTTATGGGGGTTCTGTGTGCTTTTTTGTGGATTGCTTGTGATGGCGAATGCTGTCGAGGCCCGTGCAGATCTCAACCAGAAAAATGCCCGCCGAGTGATACAGACGATGCTCGGTTGGTCTCTGCCAAGCGATGCCGTTCGCATCGACTCGATTCGATCGAGTGGAGCGGAGACGGAGGTTAGTGCTGAAATTCAAACTGTCTTTCGTCTCCGTTTGAACGACGGACACTGGCAGTTGCGCGAGATCAGGACGGCGCCGGATCGTTGGGAGCAATTGGAAGTGATTGCGCGTGCGGCGAACGTTGCATTGCCATTGGGTGAGTGTGAGTGGCGTTCGCGTTTCGCGAGTGGTAAGTCTGACACGGAGTTGACGACTAAGCGCGCGCGCTGTCTGGTGGCGAGTTTATTTGGCGTCACACTACCTTCTGATGATGTAAGGATTAAAGAGATCTCACCGTTTGGATTGTCGATTGGATCGGAATCGGCGGCGCTCGTAGTTGCGTTTGTTCGCGCTGACTTTCGTTTGGTACGCGATGGAAAGATCTGGCGTGTAGCTGAATTTAAGAGTGGCACTCGTGATTGGGTAAACGTTTCAGGCTTTGCTGCCGCGATCGACCAGGCCAAACGCTCCGCTGCAACTGACGAGCTCTCCACGATCGCGAAAGCCCTCGGCGACTTCCGCCGCGAACGTGGTTCGTTTGTTGTTTCCGACCGCGAATCAGTGCTGATAGATCATCTCAGCCCCCGCTATCTCGCGCGTGTCATCCGTGTCGACCCCTGGCATCGTCCCTATCAATACGAAGGCCAACCCGACCGCTACTCGCTCCGCTCCCTCGGCCCGGACGGCAAACCCAACACACCGGACGACATCGTCGTCTCCGGTCCTTAGCCAAAAGCCGCTCTAAAACAAACTCTTGACTGCCCCTTACCGCGGGTGTTAGGTTTTCTGTCGGGCCTTTTTCCTGAGGCCCGCTTCGTGTCGACTTGCCCGCGCCATCCGTGCATATGCACTAGGCCCCGCCGATGGTGCAATTCAGCTAAAGGGAATAGCTTTGCTAGCTGGACGCAAACTCCTACTTGCCGACGATTCGGCCACCATTCAGAAAGTTATCGACCTTACGTTCGCTGACGAAGGTGTGCGGGTCGTTACTGTGAGCAATGGCCAGGAAGCCATTGATCAGCTCCCGGAGGTGCAACCCGATATAGTTCTGGCAGACATCCATATGCCGGCTCGCAACGGCTACGAGGTCTGCGAATACGTCAAAACACACGAGAAGCTGAAACACATCCCCGTAATGCTGCTCGTGGGCTCGTTTGAGCCGTTGGACGAAGCGGAGGCGCGCAGAGTTGGCGCGGATGAAATCTTGACCAAACCATTTCAATCAATTCGACGACTGATCGACAGAGTCGGGGCCCTCGTGACAAGCCCGCCTGTTGAGAAAGAGAGTCCGACTGCTGAACTTCCGAAGGTCCCAGAACCTGAAGAAGATCAGCTCATGGACACCTACGATTTGGAAGTCACGACGGCGGATACATTGCCGCTGGAACAGGCGTTGAAAGAACAAGAACCAGAGGTGGAACAGCCGGTTGCCGCAACGGAATCGTTACCACGTGAGGAGACAATGACAACTGAGACACGCGACGATTCACCTGGCGATTCCGATGTGCTGTTGGATATTGGGGATTATGAGCCAGTACACGCGAGTGCCGATGATGACTTCGTTCTTGATCTCGACGATGAACCGGGTGATGTAGCGGCGCCTGCTTATGCAGCTGCGCCGATGCGCACGTTTGTGGAGCCCGAAGTGAAGGAAGCGGTGGCGGCAGCGAGTGCGTACGAGTCGAGCTACCAGCCTCAGGTTCACTCGTCGTTTGCTGATACACAAGAGGTTCCGTTTGCGACTGCGATGCAGGACCTGGCGGTTGTCGAGCCCGAGCCGGAGCCAGTTGTAGCCGCCGCGCCGGAACCAGTCGCTGCTCCTGCTCCTGTTAGTTCAGGTCAACTCACTCCCGAGATGATCGACGTCATCGCGCGTCGCGTCGTTGAGATGATGTCAGACAAAGTAGTGCGCGAGATTGCGTGGGAAGTCGTGCCGGATTTGGCGGAGTTGTTGATTAAGGAGCAACTCGAGAAACAGGCGAAGTAAGATTATTTTAGTTCGTTTTTCTGAGCAGGTGGCTTTCGCGAGTCACCTGCTTTTGTTTGAGGTCACAATTTGTGACCTCAAACTTATTCAAAAATCCTCGCAAATACGCGGATTTTGCTCTTGAGGTCGAAACCCCTAGAAAGTAAGTACATCGTAAAAACCTTGGAAATATACGCATTTCGATCTTGAGATCACAATTTGTGATCTCAAGATTGTCAAAAAACCCTTGGAAATTGTGCGAATCTCGATCTTGAGATCACAATTTGTGATCTCAAGATCTGTTTCATGGTAAGCAATTAGGTTCGATTGCTCACCTTGAATCCAATTGTTTTGCGAGGTGAGGTTGGCGGTTCAGTCAGCTTTCTTAACTCATCGAAAACAACTCTGAAGTATTTATCATGGGTCGAAAGCTTTCGAATCACTTCAGAGAAATTCCTATTAAGTTCTTCATTCGACTCCAACATCTGACGCAGCCTGATGAAGGCGCGCATGATCGTGATGTTTACTTCGATGGCCTGGTCGCTATTAAGAATACTCGACAACATGGCGACACCCGGCTCGGTGAAGGCATAAGGATGGTAACGGCGACCGCCATGGACTGGCTTTGAGATCACAAACTGTGATCTCAAAACATCCGCTTCGTCCTTTGTCAGTTGGAACATGAAATCTTCTGGGAATCTTTTGCGGTTTCGTTGTACGCGCTGGTTTAATTCTCTGGTTGGCACCCCATACAGCTCAGCCAAATCGACATCAATCATGACCTTATGGCCACGAATCAAATAGATTCGGCGCTCGATGAATTAAACGGGAACATCTAGATCTGTAGTGAGATCTTTCTTGTGAGGCATGCGGACAGAGTATCAGTGAACTTCCTAATTACAAAATCCAGATAACGTTCAAAACTTGAGGTGCAATTTGCAACCTCAAGTTTGCAGTACCGTTTTGAACTTTCCACACCCTCTAGCGTAGACTGTTGCTTTTCGTTTTCATCCCAAGACGCACAGAGTTACGCATGGAGATCCCCAAACAGTACGACCCCAAACAGGCAGAGCAGCACCACTACGAACGGTGGGAGAGGAACGGGTTTTTTGCGCCGGAGATTAACAAGGATCCGGGCGCGCCGGTGTTCAGCATAGTCATCCCGCCGCCGAACGTGACCGGCTCGCTACACATGGGCCATGCGCTACAACACACGCTCATGGACGTCATGACGCGGCACAAGCGCATGTGTGGTTATCGCGCGCTCTGGCTGCCGGGAATGGACCACGCGGGCATCTCCACGCAGCTCATGGTCTCGCGCGCGCTGAAGAAGGAAGGGAAGACGCGTCACGATCTCGGACGCGAAAAGTTCATCGAACGTGTCTGGCAGTGGAAGCGCGAATCCGGCGGGCAGATCACCGTGCAAATGCGCCGCGAAGGTGCTTCCGTTGACTGGTCGCGCGAGAAGTTCACGATGGACGAGGATCTTTCGCGTGTCGTGCGCGAAGTGTTTGTGCGATTTTACGAGGAAGGTCTGATCTATCGCGGCAATCGCATCGTTAACTGGTGCCCTGAGGACCAGACGGTGCTCTCCGATCTCGAAGTCGAGAAGGTGCCGCAAGCCGGCAAACTCTATTATCTCCAGTATCCGCTCAAGAACAGCGACCGGCGCATGACTGTTGCGACCACGCGGCCGGAAACAATGCTCGGCGATACGGCCGTTGCCGTTAACCCAAATGACGATCGTTATGGCGAGCTCGTGGGCCAAACTGTCATGCTGCCACTCACCGGCCGTGAGATTCCGATCATTGCTGACGAGTACGTCGATCCGGAGTTTGGGACTGGCGCGGTGAAGATCACTCCGGCACACGATCCAAACGATTACGAGATGGGCCTGCGTCACAACCTGGCGCAGGTGGTCGTGATCGACAGTCACGCGAAGATGACTGCCGACGCGGGCGCAGACTTTTTCGGCCTCGATCGTTACAAAGCGCGCGAGAAGGTGGTGGCAGATTTTGAAGCGCTTGGTTTGCTCGAAAAAGTGATCGATTACGAGTTCTCGATCTCCAAGTGCGAACGTTGCAAGAAGGTGATCGAGCCGCTCATCTCGACGCAGTGGTTCATGCAGATGGACCAGTTGCGAGATCTCGCGCTCGGTTTGATGTCGCGCGAAGACAAGCCGAAGTTCGTCCCCGAAACCTACAAGCGAGTCTACACTGACTGGCTCGAGAACCTGCGCGATTGGACCATCTCGCGACAGCTCTGGTGGGGCCACCAGATTCCCGCCTGGTACACGCCAAACGGCGACGTCATCGTGGCGAGATCGGAAGAAGAGGCGCGCGCAAAAGCCGGCACGAGCGAACTCACGCAGGATCCGGACGTGCTTGACACGTGGTTCTCCTCCGCGCTCTGGCCTTTTTCTACACTCGGTTGGCCCAGTGAAACTGACGACCTGAGAACGTTTTATCCGACCTCAGTGCTCGTGACCGCGCGCGACATCATCTTTCTGTGGGTTTCCCGCATGGTGATGATGGGCATGAAGTTTATCGGCAAGGAGCCGTTTGCGGACGTCTTCATCACCGGAACGATCCTCGACGCGCAGGGCCAACGCATGTCGAAGACGAAGATGAACGGCGTGGATCCGATCGACGTGTTCGACAAGTTCGGCGTCGACGCGACGCGTCTCACGCTTGCGCAGGTCGGCAGCACTGACATTCGTTGGAACGAGAAACAAGTCGAGTCGTATCGCAACTTCGCCAACAAGATCTGGAACGCGGCGCGATTTTGTCTACTCAATTCAGACGGCGCGGAAGTCAAACCCGAAATACTCGAACAGAGCACGGCGCTGCACGACCGCTGGATCGTTTCACGACTAAACAAAACAGCGCGTGAGCTCAATGCAGCGATCGACGCTTACGAGTTTCATGGTGCAGTGCAAACGTTGTATCACTTCTTCTGGGATGATTTTTGCGACTGGTACATCGAGCTCGCAAAAGCTGACGTCACTGCGGAAGAACCGAGCCCGGCACGGACCGAAGCGCGTACGCGACTGTTGACCGTGCTCGAACAAGCGCTGCGCTTGTTGCACCCGTTCATGCCTTACATCACGGAAGAATTGTGGCAACGCCTGCCGGGCGACAAGCGTTTGCATCCGGCTTACGAAGGTGCTGAGCCGACAGTAATGCTGACGGCATATCCGGAAGGTGCGGCCAACTTGATCGATGAAGCGGCAGAATTCGAGATGCAGGCTATCATCGAGTTGATCTCGCGCGTGCGAAACATTCGCTCTGAGATGAACATCAAGCCTGCCGAACGAATCCCGATCGTCGTGGCCGCGCCTGACGAGAGCCTGCGCGGAGTTTTCTCAGCAGCGTGCGAACAGATCTCACGTCTCGTTCGTGCTTCTGAAGTTTCTGTTACCGAAAGACTCGAAGCGCCGAAAGCATCGGCTCGCGCGGTGTTGAGTGGCGGCGCGGAGCTCGCTGTTCCGCTCGAAGGCTTGATCGACTTCGAACAAGAGCGTCGTCGTTTGCAACGCGAACAAGAGAAGCTGCAAGCAGAGGTCGCGAAGCTCGAAGCACAACTTAGCAATCCAAACTTTGCAACGCGAGCGCCAGTGGAGCGAGTGAATGAAGTGCGCGACCGCATCGCCGCCATCGCTCAACAGTTGTCGCAACTCCAGCAGACAGTCGAGAACCTCCAATGAACTGGATCGACGAAGGCGCGCTCTATGCACAAATCAACCTGTTCCTGCGCGAAGATCTCGGGCGCGGCGACATCACGACGCAATCGATCATCGCGCGTAACACGAGGGCTCGCGCACGTTTCGTCGCGGGCGAAAACATGATCGTCGCGGGACTTGAAGCAGCGGAAGAAGTGTTTTTGACACTCGATTCGCAGCAACAACTCGAGGCGTTTGTCTCGGACGGCGAATCAGTCGAGGCAGGGAAAGTGATCGCGCGGATGGTCGGGTTTGCTGACGTGCTGATCTCTGCCGAACGTGTGGCCCTGAATCTTTTGCAACACCTGTCAGGCATTGCGACGCTTACGAACCAATACGTGAAAGCAGTCGAGGGCACCGCTGCACAGATCACAGACACGCGCGCGACTACGCCGGGGTTGCGTCCGCTCGAGCGATATGCTGTCGAACTCGGTGGTGGTTACAACAGCAGGTTTGGTTTGGACGACGGCGTGGTCGTGACGTCGAATCATATTTCGATACTCGGTGGCGTAGCTGGTGCAGTGAGGAGCGCGAAAGAGAAGTTGGGTTACCTGCACAAAGTCGCGGTCCAAGTTGCAAGTGAGAACGAGGTTCGTGAAGCGATAAAGGGCGGCGCCGATGTGCTCGTGATCGAGGATCTCGACGCGAAGGAGTTTGCGCGATTGGCGTCGATCGGACGCGAATTGTCGAACACGATCATGATCGAGTGTGGTGGAAAGATCACGCCTGAGAACGTGCGCGAATACGCGGAAGCTGGCGCGCAACTGATTCGCGTCGAGGCGCTCACCAACGCCGCGCCAGCCGCGAACATCAGTTTCAAAGTACAACCTTTTTAGCAATTGTAGGGCGGCTCTCCGTGGCCGCCCGTCAGGACGAAATGCGCGCCTACTCCTAACGGGCGGCCACGGAGAGCCGCCCCTACAGTTGTTTTAAAGACGCATAAATCAAATGAATTGGGGAGAGTCCACGCGAAGGAAACTTGCGCAGCGGGCCCTGGCGCGTCAACTTGCTTACCAGCAACGCAAGGCGGAACACCTGCGCGGGCGCGAAGATGACGTCATCAGCGCGATGATGCGATCTTCGCGGCGCGTGCGCGACACTCTCGAAGGGTTTCAACCAATCAAGCCTGAGGCGCGCGTGATTGAAGTCGGCAGCGGTGCGCATGGATTGATCTTCTACTTCGGCTCGCCGCATGGGATCGGAGTCGATCCGCTCGCGGTGAGTTATCGAAATCTCTTTCCTCGCTGGCAGAATTGTGCGCCGACGGTGGCTGCGGTGGGTGAGTCGTTGCCGTTTCCTGACCAGAGCTTCGACGTCGTGATTTGTGACAATGTAGTTGATCATGCGGAGTCGCCTGCGCAGATAGTGCGCGAACTGGTGCGAATCCTTGGTCACGGCGGCTTGCTGTATTTCACAGTAAATGTTCATCACCCGGTGTACGCGGTCGCGGCGGGTGTGCATTCCACCTGGCGCGCGGTGGGCGTGCCGTATGAGGTCGGGCCGTTTGCGGATCACACGAAGCATCTCACGCTCGAAGCTGCGGAACGTTTGTTTAACGGGTTACCGCTACAACTTCTGAGTGCGAAGAGTAATGTTGACGAAGCGCGAGCGCGCGCGCGTAAACAGCCGCCGCGGCACGTCGGCGACCGGTTGAAGCGTGTGTTCTTTAAGAATGCACTTTACGAGGTGGTGGCGCGCCGAATATAGCGATTTTGTTTGGAACAAGTGCGGTGGCCTGACGTGGAAGCCGTGAAGCATCTGGCCGGAGCTTGATGGCATCTTGTTAGCGGGAGTATCTTAAGGCAGGAAAAGGAGCACCACCATGCCTGTTTCGATTCGCAACTACGTCAAAGTCTTCATCGCCGCGTGTCTCGTGGTGAGCTTCTGCCTCGTCGAAGGCGATGCACAGACGCGGCGCAAACGGCGTACTCGAAAGGCAGCACCCGCGGCGCCCAAGCCTGTCATTACGAATCCGACGATCGCGCCTCCCGATTCCGCGAAAACTCCTGACGACGCCTCTAAAACTTCTGAAGAGACCGGCGACGTAAAGATCATCAGCACTGCCGAGGGCGCAGCCAAGGAACCGACTTCAGACAATCTCCAGGGCTGGAAACCGAAAGTCACCACTCCGGCTCCTACCGAACAGGACGAGACGGAGTCTACGCTCAAGAACCTCACTAATCAGGTCAACAGGCTAAACGATAAGCTGTCGCAGATGCAGGAGGACGATCGCTACCAACTCGAAATGGAGCGACTCACTCGCGCGGAACAGCGAGCCGAGCAGTTGCGCAGCCAGTTGATGGACGTCCAGGCCAAGATTGCTGATTTCGAAGCGAGACTCGAGCAAATCGAGTTTGCGTTACGGCCGGAGAACATTGAAGCGTCCACTGCGGGTTATGGCAGTACGCGTCCGGAGGTCGCGCGCGACACGCGCAAGAAGCAGCTCGAGGGTGAACGAGGGCGAGTGCAGGCACAGTTGAAGCTTGCCGAGACCAGCCGATCGCGATTGGAGCTTGCAGTTACGAATGCGGACGCGGAAGTCGACAACTTGCGTGCGAAACTTGAGCAACGGCGTGCACAGATGGATGCGCAGCCAATCGAGACACAGACACCGGCGCCGCGCCCACGCAAACCTTAAGTTAGCCACAAAAAGGCACAAAAAGAGTTAACAATAGAACAAGTCAGGAAGAGGGGCTTGCCCCCGCTGTTGCTTGGATTGGACGAGCGGGGGCAAGCCCCTCTTCCTGACTTGTTCTTTTTAGGAGCTGGTGTGGAGGGAGACGGCGCGCCAGACGCCTAGTTGATTGATGAAGACCAGCGTGTAGGATTCGCCGCGCATGACGGCGGTGTCGCCGTAAACCGAAATACTCACCTTAGCCGGATCGGGCTTTTCATACTTCACTTTCTGTGCACGAAGATCGTCGATTAACTGTTCACGTGTGGTTTGCGTTGCGCCGTGCGTCCAGACGAAGGTCTGATCGGTCAGTGTGTTGAGCTTATCAGTGTCGGCAGACATTATCGCGTCGTGAAACGCGGCGCCGGCAGTTGTCACTTCGCTCTTACTCTCCGCTTCAGTGCGCGGCATCCGCGTTGATTGCCAATTCACAACCTGCCACTTGCCGTTTCGTTTGACGAACGTGCCGCTGTTGAGCAGATTGGCGACGTTCTTTTCCGTTGTCGCGACAAGACGAAACGCGACCACGGCGGTGTTGCCGTATTGTTGAATGCGAATGTCTTCGGCGGTGTAGATTGTTTTGGGATCCGTTGGTTTCGGCGCGGGTGTGGTGCGAACGTCGTGCATCACCTCGGCTTTATTAACGCGACGACCAGCGGAACGTGTGTAGATCAGATCGTCGGCCCAGAAGTGTTCATGGACGGCGACGTCGTTGCGTGAAGCGCCGGCGAGAAAGTCGTTCAGGAGTTTCGTGAGCTCAGCGGCGTCCGGTGCCGTTTGCGCAGAAACAGTAGTCGCGAGCAATAGTAAGAGTGTGACAGAAACCAGATTTTTCATGGGGGCATAATAGATCTCAGTGCTGTTTTTCAGCCACTGTTATTGCCCACCATGAGCCGCTGCCGCGATGACGCAGCGCTGACCAGTACCACGCCGAAGTGTCCGTCCACGTTTCACCCGAATCAGAATTGATCCGTTCGTACACGCGCAACTCCTCGTCGCGTTTAGTAGCTGCAAAGCTGGCCCACAGCGATCCATTTTGATCGCGATACGCAGCCAGCGGCTTCACGGTATAACCAAGACCCTGAAAACAATCAGACGCCGGATGCATCTTGCGCGTCGCTTCAGTGACCCAGCGGATGATGATCTCCCGTTCGCCATCACTGAAGCGAGCGATCCGTCCGGGAAACTCAGTCGCAAACTGTTTCTCCATTTCGTTGAGAGGCAGCTGCGTCAATGTCTTACCTTCAAACGTGCGCGGCCAACCCGGAAACTCCACTACTGCCGAGCCAGTCACTGGAATTTCGAACCGCGCCGACACAAACGGCATCAACGCCGCGATCGCACACGCGACTATGTAGTAGCTACGACGCATGTATTTCTTCTTCTCAACAGCAACACGATCGCGATAATGCCGGCAGCTTCCAACACGAACGCGACGACACCAGCGTATTCATGGCCCCACGAAGGCATTCTCAAAACACCGGCCTCGAGATAAAACAACGCCACCGCTCGAAACACGTTCGCGGCCATGATCACCACCGCAACGAGCGGCAACAGTAAGAGCGTCCTCCGCAAAGGCAATTCATAAACGCACAACACCACGAACGTTAAGAACAGCCCGACCCACAGCATCTTGATCCCGCTACACGGCGCGTCGATCCAGATCAACTTCCCCGCCCAGTTTAGACACGTTCCTTCGGGAACAACTGCAAACCCACTCAGGCGCAAAATCGGCGCGGTCAATTCTGCGACCACGACCCGTAACGGATAACCGCCGAAGAATTGCAGCGTTGGCAGCGTCGGCAACGAGAGATAGAACAGGCCAAACAAGCCAGGATGGAAACACTTTCCGAAACGCAGTGAACTCGTCGTCACCGCTAACGCAGTGAAGGCGACTGTGGCTCGCGCGAGTGGTCCAAACGGAAAATACGTCGCCGCATACAAGATCACGATTAGCGTTGGCAATAACAACGAACGCTCAGCCTGCGGCCATGGCTTACGCGACGCCACTAAAAACACAACAGCAGCGACGAGCGCGAGCACGCCCCACGGTTGATCCCACGAGTACACCGCGCGTGACACGTACCAGCGCCAAACATCCCAGAACGCGATCACCTGTAGACCAAGGATCAGCAACAGTCGCTTCATAGTGTGCAGCTACCCTGACCGTGTTTGCGAAACTTCATGTACATCAACCAGATCAGAAACGCGCCTGCGACTGTTAACAACGCAACCATCTCCGGTTCGGGAATCGTCGGTACGGTTCCCACATCGACTGGCTGAAGTCCCGACGCGCGATACTGCTCCGCCGTTTCGAGCACGACGGCGCCACTCACCGGCGTCACCAGTTGATAACGAACGGCGAGCGCCGTCGCTTCGTCAGTTAACGATTCATCTTTCAAAGCTAAGATTCGTGCCACTTCATCGTTGGCCCAAAGTCTCGCGAGGTGATCAGATGTTTCCACTGCCGGAAACATCGTCATCTGTTTGTCAAACTTCTTGCGTGACCGCACGAACTCGAGCTTCGGCACGTTTCCGGTGAGTTGTGAGAAAAGATTCTCGAGATCGTTTTGTAGCAGTCCGGTTTGCGGGACGGGTTGTACTTCAGCGATCCCATCGAGTCGCTTCTCGATTTCATCCGAGCCGCCTGTAGCTTGAAAGGAATACAGCTTTGGTCCATACGGACGGTCCCAGCGTTTCCTGAGCTCGTCGACAGGGCTAAGCAGCATACGTTGCGGGCTATGAATCCAGACGATCACGTTGTTGCCCGCCTTTTCGGCGGCGAGGTCCCACGCTTTCAACAGTGCCGGTGCGTTATCTGCGCCGCCTTCAAATTTGCCGTAGTCTAATGCCGGGAAATTTGCGGGATTCAACGTGATGCCGTCGAAGAGTCCGTCGGCGTAGACGAGTTTCACGTCGAAGCCGGCAGGCAGCGTTGCGAGTGCCTGCTGGATGTTGGGGATGTGGTTCTGCATTCCTTTCGAGGTGTCGATTACGAGAACGATGCGTCGCAGAAAAACTGGTGCGTGCTCTGTGATTGATTGGCTGATAGCAAATTCCGGGTTGAAAGGATCTTTGCTCCACATCACATTCGCATCAGACCGGTTCAAGGTGACTGACGAATTGCTGTATGAGAGCCACTCGTCGGTCAACATTCCGGCTACGCTGAAAACATCCTCTTGACGGCTGGGTGTTAGCATGCTGCTCGCCGGCCACATCGGATGCTTTCCCTGAATCCACACCGAGTGCTGTACTGCATCAGGAATGCTGAAGTTTCTGGTAACAAAGTAGGGCAGCAACAGCTTTGCCTGAGACGCGTCTTCGAGCACTAGCGGCAGCGTGATGCCAACGCGGATTTTCATCTCGCCTTTGTTAGGTTGAACAGGGAAACATTGGACCAGAACCCGATCGCGGCCGGCCGTCGTGACCAGTACCGGATCGCGCCGCTGTTGAATCGCGACTTTTTGATAAGCGTCTCTGACCTGTCCGCGTCCGGCAAACGCTGCTTCGCGCTCCTCGCCGTTAACCCATAACGTCAAGCGCGACACGACGCCACCCGGCGGCAGTTGCACTTCGGTCCGCGCTTCGCGTTGCTGATCAGAATCGTTATGAAAGATCAGCGTCCACTCCATGTAGCCCACGCCACCGTCAGCGTCGACCTTGCCCTCGATTTTCGAGCTGGCCAGTGAAAGTCCTGCCAACTTCGCGCCGCCGACCCGCTCGCCACCCTGATTGCGATCGAATTCGACCGTGTCATCACTCATCAGTCTGACGCCGACGCGTTTTGGTGGAATGGACGCATCGAAGGTTTCGCCAGTGACGCGGTAATAGATTTGCTGGGCTTCTACCGTGGACACGGGACTTCTCAGTGAGAAGGCCGCGCCGATCAGATCAGTGGCCCAACCAGTGCGGCCGTAGCAGCTTCGCAACAACGCATCCTTACTGCCGTATGTGCGCAGGAAACGAATGCCGTCGTTACGCGTTTGCGGTGAAGCAGAGGCCGCGAAGTGTAACCCGACTCTGGTTAACGTGGCTGGTAGTTCCACGACTCCGATAACGGCAGCAGTCAACGCGAGACCTGTCAGCAGCCCGCTTGTTTTGACTGCGAAACTGCGTTGTTGCGGAAGGGTGGCCGCGAGTCGTTTCAATTTATGCCGCATGATCAAACTGCCGACGAGCGAGAGGAACGGAGCGAGCGGCAACAAGCCGAGGCCAAAAAGAAGCGCAAAAAGTGCCATTGGGGCGAGTGGCAGGTAGACGATCGTGTAAAAGACCGAGATTCCGATCGTGACTGCGTTCAAAAAGCCGGCGAGGGCGAGGCGATCGGTAGAGCCCCGGCGTAGCGCAAACCACACGTGAAGCTGTGCGAGTGGGACGAAGATGACTAGTAACAGATGCCAGATAGTTGGTATCGGATCGAAGAAGATGTCGGCGCAGATGTGCGTGGTCGCTTCAACCGTTATCGAGATCGCGGGCATGATCACGCCTGCAAACAGGGCCAACCGGTTGGGTCCCGGGTAGTAGTGGAGTGCGGGCGGGTGTTGCTGTACGGGCTGGTACTGCCGTTCTTCTTCCATCGTGACCTCCTGGCGCTCACGGAATGCTGCGCGACTTTACAATACAAAGTAATTTGCCGCAAGTGGAAAGTGGGCCAGCAACGTCGTGCTTTGTACTTTAGTCCTGGTGACGTAGACTCTCCAACAGCAAACACGAACCAGGAAGCACAAAGTTCCATGTCCACTATTCCGCAACGCGACTTGTATCGACTGATCAATGAGGCTAATGACCGCGGCGAGCGCGTGGTTGTGGCCACCGTCGCGCATACACGTGGCTCGACTCCGCAGCAGCGTGGCGCGAAAATGTTGTTCTTTCAAAACGGAGAAGTGGCGGGAACGGTCGGCGGCGGCTGCATCGAAGCTGAAGTCTGGGCGGAGGCGAAAGCAGCCCTGCGCTCCGGTGAATCGCGTTTGCACCACTTCTCACTCACCGCTGATGAGGCGAGTGAGGAAGGAATGGTTTGCGGCGGCACGATGGATATATTTGTTGAGGTGCTCGGAAATTAATCTGTTCATCGCGATGTCACAAGATTTCCTCGCTAACTACAAAGCCAAACACCAGCATCCGCTGAACCGTCTCTCGCACAGCATCGGCATTCCGCTGATCGTCATCTCCCTTCCACTCTTCTTTTTCAACTGGCGCTGGGCGCTCGCGTTGTTTATCGCCGGCTGGATCCTGCAGTTTGTCGGACACGCCATCGAAGGCAATCAACCAGCGTTCTTCAAAAACCCCGTTTACCTTCTGGTTGGACCACTTTGGCTGTTGCGCCGAGGCGCATCAGCAATCGGCTTCGCGAAGCCCAAATTCTCCAAATAAGCCACTATCGATGACTGACGCGAACAATCAAACATCTTCTGTTACGAAGATGATTGAGCAAATACTGGAACGCGGTGAGATCGCAGTGGTTGTGACGACGGTGAGTGGTCCGGGTGCGATTGGCGCAAAGATGCTCGTTCAAGAGAATGGTGCGACTGTTGGAAGCTTCGGCGACGCGGCGCTCGATTCGTGGGTTATCGAAAAGGCGCCGGGCTTTCTTGCTTCACGTGAAGAGACCCGCATGTTCACTATCGATCAAACATCGCTTCTGTTTGAACTACTCCAACCCGCACCACGTCTCGTCGTTTGCGGCGCGGGACACGTCGGCGCTTCGCTCGCGCGACTGGCTGCCTTCACCGGCTATCACACGACTTTGATCGACGACCGCGCGGAGTTCGTCAAACGCGAACGCTTTCCTGAGGAAGAGATCGAGTTGCTCGTCGCTCATGATTGGAGCTCCGCGGTGCGTGAGGCGATAGGAAACGGTCATGGCGTTTCAGTCGCGGTCGTGACGAGAGGTCACAACGAAGACGAACAATGCATGCACATCGCTGTGCAAGCGAATCCTGATTACGTTGGTTTGATTGGCAGCAAACGCCGCACTTCGATCGTCATCGATCGTCTGCGCGACGCGGGAATGTCAGTGGAGCAACTCGAAAAGATTCACGCACCGATCGGACTCGACATCGGCGCCGTCAGTCCTGAAGAAGTGGCGCTCGCGATCATGGCTGAAATCGTCGCCGAACGTCGTGGCGGCACGGGTCTTCCATTGCGCCACAAAAAAGCACAAAAAGCACAAAAGTGAAACCGCCTTTAACTCGCCGCGGCGGAATGTTCCGCGCCCTTTCCCACCGCAATTATCGTCTCTTCTGGATCGGCGCGTTTCTCTCGAATGTCGGCACGTGGATGCAGGCAGTCGCACAGGGATGGCTCGTGTTGCAGTTGACCAACTCGCCATTCTGGCTCGGACTCGACGCCTTCATGGCAACGTCGCCAGGCTTTGTTCTCACACTGCTCGGCGGTGTCTTTGCCGATCGCATCGATCGACGACGATTGTTGCTGTACACGCAAGTCGTCGCCGGACTCGCCGCGCTTGTTCTGGCTGCACTCGTGGCGACGTCGGTTGTCAATCGCTGGATGGTGCTGGGGTTCTCGTTCGTGACTGGTTGCTGTATGTCACTCGCGAGTCCTTCTTACCTCGCCTTGACGTACGATCTCGTTGGTCGTGAAGACCTCGCCAACGCGATCGCGTTGAACTCAACTCAGTTTCAACTGTCGCGTGTCGTTGGACCAACGCTGGCCGGGGTTGCGTTTCGCGTGTTTGGCCTGGCTGGTTGTTTCTTTGCGAACGGCATTTCTTTTATCGCGGTGGTGGCGGCGCTTTGGATGGTGCGAATGGACCGGCGCTCGACTGTCGCGACGCCAACTGAAAAGCAACGCGCAATCTGGCGCGACCTGATCGAGGGTTTGAGTTACGTGCGTAACCGGCCACGCGTGTCGTCGTTGTTGCTCCTGTCGGCAGTGAACAGTCTCTTTGGCGCGCCGTACTTTAGCATGGTGCCGATTTATGCGCGCGACATCTTCCATCTTGGTGAAACGGGGCTCGCGTTGATGATGGGCACGGCCGGAGCCGGAGCTTTCTGCGCGGCACTGCTGGTAGCTTATCTGGGTGACTTCAGAAGGAAAGGTTGGTTTGTACTGGGCGGCGCGATCCTGTTTGGCATCTGCATCACGGGATTCGCGGTGTCGTCGCGGCTGTCGCTGTCGCTGATGTTTCTTTTCGGCGTCGGTTTCGCCCTCGTATGCTCGGTCGCGATTACAAACACGTTGCTGCAAAAGCTGGTCACGGATGAGATGCGTGGCCGCGTGATGAGCATGTTTTTACTGTCGTTTATCGGGACAATACCGATCGGGAGCATCCTCGCGGGCACTGGCTCCAACCACTTCGGCCCGCAGTACACGCTTGCTGTTGGTGGATTTGTCGTGACGATGGTGGCGACGAGCGTCTTGATCTTTAATCAGCGACTTAGAGAGTTGTATTAATCGTTTTACAGGATTTACAAGATTTTTCAGGATGCTCGAGACTCTGTTAGCCCAAAGTAGTAATGTCACCTTTCTCCAAAGTTGAAATGTCACCTTTTGTGGTACTGAAGAGCAAACTTCAGCACGAAAGGTACGGAGCAGGTGGAGCCCCTACTACGCATGAGCCAACCAGAGCTAACGAGGCTGGAAGTAATTCAACGAGTAAAGCGCAAGACGCTCAAACAACGCCAAGCCGCGGAACTATTGTCAGTCTCAGTGCGGCAGGTGAAACGGCTGTGCAAAGCTTACAACGACAGTGGCGCGGCGGGGTTGATTTCTAAGCGGCGTGGTCAGCCCTCCAACAATCGTCTCTCAGAGAAAATCATCAACAAAGCGCGGCAGTTGCTGCGGACGCGCTATCCAGACTTTGGGCCCACACTGGCGACGGAAAAACTGGCCATAGAAGGCGTGTCGCTGAGTGTGGAGACCGTCCGGCAGTTGCTGATTGGCGAGGGTCTCTGGAAAGCCAAAGCGGTCCGTCGTCCCGTGATCCACCAGTTGCGCGAGCGCCGCGCGCGTTTAGGAGAGTTGGTCCAGATCGACGGCTCGCCCCATGACTGGTTTGAAGGGCGGGCGCCCAAGTGCACGCTGCTGGTGTTCGTCGACGATGCCACTTCACGGCTGATGTATCTGCAGTTCGTTGCGGCCGAGACGACCTTCAATTACTTCGCGGGCGTGCGGTCATACATCACCACCTTTGGCAAACCATTAGCCTTCTACAGCGATAAGTTTGGTGTTTTCCGCGTAAATATACCGAATGCACTGTCGGGCACTGGCCTGACGCAGTTTGGCCGTGCTCTCAAAGAGCTGGACATCGAGCTGATCTGTGCGCACTCGCCGCAGGCCAAGGGCCGCGTGGAACGCGCCAATCAGACGCTCCAGGACCGGCTGACCAAAGAACTGCGTTTACGTGGCATTAGCACCGTAGCAGCTGCCAACGCTTACTTGTCGGAGTTCATCATTGACTACAATCAGCGTTTTGCGGTGGCGCCACGCGCAGCGGAGTCAGCGCATCGGCCTTTGGCTAAAGGTGAAGACCTGGAGCGCGTGTTGGCGCTTTGTGAACGGCGCACCTTATCCAAGAACCTGACGCTCTCCTATAACAATGTGATCTATCAAATCAAAAGTAAGCGTCCGTCTTACACCATGCGCGGAACGCAGGTTGAAGTGCGTGAGCAAAGCAGCGGTGAGCTCACAATTGAATATAAGCAGCGAGCGCTCGAGTACACCATCTACCGCGAACAAGAACAACAACAAGGAAAAGTAATCGAAGCGAAGTTGCTTCAGCCGGCGGCCGCGCGCGCGGCCGCCAGGCCGAAGCAAAAACGTGATCCCGTACCAACTCCCTGGCGCGACTTCCACTTCAGCAAGAATTCACTGCAAGCAAAAGAGCGCCGTGGCGAACTGTGTATTTTGCCCAAGTAGAAAGGTGACATTTCTACTTGGCGCATTTGGGTGACATTTCAACTTTGGGTTTACAAGGATGCTCGAGACTCTTGTTAATCCTGTAAAATCTTGAAATCCTGTCTACAACTGTCTTCAATTCAGCGCAAGATTAACCGGAAATCACGTTCTACCTCCCAGCAAGTTCTTTTACCGGAGAGAATCTTCTATGCGAACGCAAACAATCACGCGGGTTTTACTGACGTTTTCCATTCTCTGCGCCCTGGCGACGGTCGCCAGCGCCCAGGGAGTCATCGTCCCCGGTCCCTGCCGCCGCTGCCCGGACCCGCGACCAGTTACGCTCCCGCGCGCCCTCCCCATCACGTCGATCAAAATCGACACGAAGATCAGCTCGCAAGTCGCTACCACGCACGTCGAACAGGTTTTTCGTAACGACACCGGTGCGACACTCGAAGGCACGTATCTCTTTCCGATTCCCGAATCCGCCTCGGTCGCTGAATTCGCAATCTGGGACGGCGATCGTCGCCTCGTCGGTGAGGTCAGGTCTCGCGAAGAAGCACGCCGCATCTACGACGAAATCGTCCGTCGACAACGCGATCCCGGCCTGCTCGAATACGCCGGCAAGGATCTCTTTCAAGCCAGCATCTTTCCGATCCTCCCGCACTCCGACAAAAAGCTCGAGATAACTTACACCCAAGTCGTACGTGCCGAAGGTGGCACGGTTTCGTATCGCTATCCGCTTGGCACTGGCCGCCAGTTGACCCAGATCGGTTCGGTGGCTGGACGAGTCGAAGTCGAAAGCAAAGAACCGCTACGCAACGTCTACTCGCCAACACACGCGATCGATGTGAAGCGCAGCAGCGACCGGCGCTCGCTCGTGTCGTTTGAAAGCGAGAGCGGCAAGGAGCCGCAGGACTTTCAGTTGTTCTACACGATTTCGAAAGAAGACTTCGGACTCACCCTGTTAACGCATCGCGAAGCCGGAAAACAAGGCTACTTCCTGCTGATGATCTCGCCGAAAGACGATTGGTCGGAACAGGAATACTCGGCGAAGGACGTTGTGTTTGTAGTCGACACATCGGGCTCGATGGCCGAAGAAGGCAAGATGGAGAAAGCGCGCGCCGCACTGCTTTACGGCGTGCGAATCCTGCGCCCGCAAGATCGTTTCAACATCATCTCGTTTGCCGGTGAAAAACACCTGATGGAAGTGGGCCTGATTGCCGCCGACGAGAATGGTCGTGCCCGCGGCGAAGCATTTGTGAAGAAGTTGAAGCCGGTCGGCGGTACCAACATCAATCAGTCGTTACTCGCATCACTCAAGCAATTCAGTGAAACAGATCGAGATCGACCAAAGATGCTGGTGTTTATGACTGATGGTTTGCCGACAGTTGATGAAACGAACGTTTCGAGGATACTCGACAACGTGCGCAAGGCGAGCCGGCCCGGCGTGAGGTTGTTCACGTTCGGTGTTGGCTACGACGTGAATACGGCATTGTTAGACAAGCTTGCCGCAGAGAATGGCGGCGTGGCTGACTACGTCGAACCGAAAGAAGATCTCGAAGTGAAGGTCTCGAATTTCTTTGCGAAGGTTAATTATCCGGTGCTGACGGATCTACAGCTCGACATGGGCGGTGCCCAAACTGATCTGGTTTACCCGCGCAGCATTCCCGACGTATTTCGCGGATCGCAAGTGACGCTGATCGGACGCTACAGCAACGAAGCAGATCTGAATTCAGTTCATTTGAAACTCAGCGGCAAATCCGGTGGCACCGTGCGGACCTACACCTACACGAACCTAGGCTTCCCGTTGCGCAGCGATGCAAACGACTATCTGCCACGTTTGTGGGCGACACGTCGGGTTGGTTGGCTGATGGAGCAGGTGCGCTCGAATGGCGAGCAGAAGGAGTTGCGCGACGAGATCGTTGATCTGGGAACGCGCTACGGAATCGTGACGCCATACACTTCGTACCTCGCTCTGGAAGAAACGAATGTGTCGTCGAACAACTTCATGGTTGCCCCGATGAATGGGCGACCCGCGAAACAGAGTCGAGCCGCAACCGGCGGTGGATTCGGAAACCTGGGTGCGATGAATGCGCCTCCGGCTCCGAAGGTGATGTCGCAGGCTGGTGCCGAAGCGGTGCAACAAAGCAAGAGGCAACGCGAGCAGCAGGATCTGCTTGTTCTAAAAGATAACGATGTGCGCACGGATGCGGTGCGGCGAGTAGAAGGTAAGACTTTCTATTTGATCGACGGTGTTTGGACTGACTCGGAGTTCAAAGCTGAAACGAAGCTGCCCGAGACAGTGCTGGTGTTTGGCACCGACGAGTATTTCGCATTACTGAAGCAAAACCCGAAACTGGCGAGCTACTTCTCGCTAGGCGAGCGAGTCGTAGTTGTGTTCGACGGACGCGTTTACCGGGTGAACGCCAAGTAAGCAATTAGCCACAAGGGGCTCGAAAGCACAAAAAGAAGTTTGTGCTTTTTGTGCCTTTTGTGGCGTTTCTCTTGTCATCAGCCTCCCACCTAAGGTACAAAACTGAAAACAAAATCAGTATGAGTACCAGAACGTTGAAGCTAACACGCTTTTCTGCGGCCCTTATTGTGTTCCTGGGTCTGGCTGGTTCAGCACGCGCACAGGGCTGGGTGCCGTTCAAAATTAACACAGGCGGAAACGATCTTAATTCCGTCTACTTTCTCGACAGCAAACGTGGCTGGGTCGGTGGTGACGGGGGCAACCTGAGCTACACGCAGGACGGCGGCCAAACATGGACGCGCCAGCCTGTCGGTACAAAGTCTGCCATCAACGACATCTACTTTCGCGACAAAGAAGCCGGCTTTCTCCTCGCGGGCAATTCGATCTTCGTCACTCGCGACGGCACGAGTTGGACACAGTCGCGCATCTTTGCTCCGGAAGAGTTTGAAGGCGCCGACGTCGAGTTGTACAGCGTGCGCTTCTCGAGCAAGAAGAAAGGCTGGGTCGTCGGCTCGATCAGTAAACGTGAGCGCGTTGTCGACAGCATTCTTGTTTACACTGACGACGGCGGCGAGACGTGGCGCAGGCAGCGCGCGCCGAGTCGCGTTGAGTTGATTCACATCGATTTCGTGAGCGACAAACGCGGTTGGATTGTAGGCGACGCCGGGACGATTCTTTTCACGCGCGATGCGGGCGCGAGTTGGGTAAAGCAGAACGTCGGTGTCAACGTCACGCTCTATCACGTCGATTTTCGCGATGACAGAAACGGCTGGGTGGTGGGCGAGCGAGGAACATTGTTGCGCACGACTGACGGCGGTTATACGTGGACGCTCATCCCGACGAACGTGAATGTCACGTTGTTGAGTATTCAGTTTTTAACCGATGATGAAGGTTGGGCAATCGGCCGCTCGGGCACGATTCTCAGGAGCGCTGATGAAGGCAGGACGTGGGTGCGACAAGAATCGACAACGAAGCAAAACCTTTACTCGCTCAATTTCAACAAGAAGGTCGGATGGGTTGTTGGCGGTGAGGGCGTGGCGCTGCGTTACGAGCGGCGCGATTAGTGTTGCGAGCAACCTGTTAAGTGCTGAAACACATCTGAACGTTCGAGGTTAACGGATCGTCGCAAGCATAGTGACGACCATAACACTCGGTTCCTCCTGTGATTCGCCCGGCATGTCGGCCATGCCGGGCGCTTTTATTTTTGCGAATATAGGTCGAATAGGACTGATATTGACCTATTGATCTTTGCTGCCGGTGAACGGAAGCTCCGGTGCGTTTTGGAGCTTCAGAGTCCCTTCAACCTGGTCGCCCTCAAACCTCGCAAACACCTCGGCTGGAACGGCGTGCCCGTCCATCTCCAAAGAAGTGGTTGCAGTGAACGAGTTATTGTTGATCTCGATCGTTCCCAGATCCGCATTGCCCATTTCCGAGTGAACAATCGCGGTGTAACCGGAACCAGCGCGCTCAATCGTCACCGTCGCGGGAATGCTTTGCCCGAGCGGCGTCTCGATCTGGATTGACCATGAGCCGGTCGGATCAGTCGGTTCTGACGCTTCCGACGATCTTCGCTTGCCGGTCGTGTTGTAGACCTCGATATCGCTCGCATACGGCCTGATCTGTTCCATTATGAGGGCGCCGTCACCAACCACGATTACCGCCGCTTCATCCGGTTTGACGTATTTCTTCGCAACGCGCTGGATATCCTCGATGGTCACCGCCTGAATCCGATCGCGGTAAGTTTCAAGGTAATCGTTCGGCAGGTTCAACATCCGGTTCTGCACTAACTGATCGCTCAGTCCTTCCTGCGTCTCCAGTCGAATCGGAAACACGCCCGTAAGATACGACTTCGCGTCGGCAATTTCCTTCTGCGTTACCGGCTCGCTTCCAATGCGCTTGAGCTCGTAGAAAAACTCCTTCAACGAATCACCGGTAACGGGCGTTCGCACTTCGGCAGTCGCGCGAAACGTGCCGGCCGTGCGCCGCGCATCGAGATTCGTATACGCGCCATACGTGTAGCCCTTGTCTTCACGCAGGTTCATAAACAGTCGCGACGACGCGGTTGCACCGAGCACCGTGTGCATCAGCATCAGCGGAAAATAGTCAGGACTGGTTCGGGTGATGCCGCTATTCGCGATCACGATGTTTGACTGCGCCGAACCGGGTCGATCCACCAGATACGCTGTCTTCTTTGTGCGCACCGGAGGCGCCGGAAAATTCGCCACCAGTTCCTCGCCTCGTTCCCAGGTCGAAAACAGCGACTCAATGCGACTCACAATCTGATCGAAACGAACATCGCCGACAACAATGAAGACTGCGTTATTCGGCACCAGCCTTTTACGATGAAAGTCGACGAAATCCTGGCGCGTCGAGCGATCGATCGACTCCGGCGTCGGCGCTACGATCGAATAAGGATGGTCGCCATACATCACTCGCGAAAACATCTCGCTCGCGAGAAATGAAGGCTGCGCCCGCTGCTGCCGCAAACTCTCCTTCGTATTCTGCTTCGCGAGCTCCACCTCGTTTTCAGGAAACGAAGGCTCGAGTGTCACTTCCGCCAGCAAGTCGAGTATCGAATCATTGAACTGAGACAACGCTGATCCGCCAATGAGCGTGTAATCAGAGGTAGCGCCGGCTGCCAAACTCGCACCCATGCGCGCGATCTCTTCGGCTATCTCTTTACTTGATTTTGATTTCGTTCCCTCCGGCAAAAGTGCCGCGAGCAGATCGGTCAGGCCTGGAAGATCCGGTGGATCGAAGGCTCCGCCAACCGGAAACGCCAGCCTGTAGCTGACTAGCGGCAGTCGTTTGTCTTCAACGACGACGAGCGTGAGTCCGTTACGCAGAGTTGTCTCGCGTGACGTCGGAATGGAGATCGGTCTGGGTGGTAGCGGCGCAGGCGCCTGGCTACGAAAAGGTTCTGTTTGACTCATCTTATGGGTGCAGCGAGCCCGTGCCGGCCTTGGTTTGCGGCGGAACGTCCGCGGGATCTTTTGGTTGCTCTGAGGGTGATGTTTGAACGATCTCGGCATGCACCGGCGAATCCGGCTCGGGCGCGGGCACGCCCGGGACCTGTGCCGGCGGCGCCGCTGGTTGATGTGGATCGCCTGGTGACTGTGGCGAAGCGGACGCTACATCTGTAACGTTCGCAGCAGCCGGTGCGGGAACGATATCGAGTATGACGCGGTTGTCGACGTCGACATAACGCTTCACCGCGTTCTTGATATCATCAGCAGTGACCGCGAGATAATGGTCCAACTCGGAATCGACGAGACGGGGATTTTTATCGTACAACGCAAACTCCGCGAGTCGCTGCGCGCGATACATTGTCGACTGCCGCCCACGCACTGAATCGTTGCAAAGTGAGTTGCGCAGTTTTTCCATCTCCGCGTCGGTTGGTCCATCCGTCGCGATGCGCTTGATCTCGGCGAAAATCTGCTCGCGAATCTGGTCGACGTCTTCGCCGGGTTTTGGCAGCGCGAAAATGTACAGCGCCGATGGACCACGACGCTCGTCGACGCCTCCTTCAATCGAAACAACTGATTCGGCGCCTTTCACGAGCTGCTGATACAGCCGCGAGCTGTCGCCTTCGAAAAGCAGTGTGCCGGCGAGTGAGAGCGCATAGAAATCGTGCGTGCGTCTCTCGGGGATCTTCCAGCCGAGCACGAACGCGGGCGCGGGTGCTAACGGATCGTGAAACGTCTCTTCGCGAATCGCGACTAGTTCCGGCTCCGAAACATCGACCGGTGGCGGAGTTGGTTGCTTTGGAATATTGGCGAAGTATTTCTCGATCAGTGCGCGTGCTTCATCGTTGTCAAAATCACCGACGACGGTGAGCACGGCGTTGTTTGGCGCGTAGTAAATACGGAAAAACTCTTTTACGTCGTCGATCGTGGCGGCGTCGAGATCTTCCATCGATCCGATCGTCGAATGCGCGTTCGCAGGGTTCGCGAAGATCAACTCGTTCATGCGCAGGAATGCAGGAACGTATGGTTGATTGTCGTAACGCAGCCGTTTTTCTTCCTGCACGGCGTGACGTTGATTGTCGAGGTTTTCCTGCGTCACCTTCAGCGAGCGCATCCGATCGCTCTCGAGCCAGAACGCGAGTGGCAGGTAGTTTGAAGGCAGCGTCTCGAAATAGTTTGTGCGTTCGGTGGACGTGGTGCCGTTCATCGTGCCACCGGCGTTGAAGATGTATTGGAAGTGCGCGGCTTTGGGAACGTTTTCCGATCCCTGGAACATCATGTGCTCGAACAGGTGCGCGAAGCCGGTGCGTCCTACTCTCTCGTTGCGCGACCCGACGTCGTAGTAAACAGCGATTGAAACGACAGGAATGGTGCGATCCGGACTCAGAACCACGCGCAAACCATTCGCGAGTGTAAATTCATCGATAGCAGTTGATGGTAAGTGAAATTCGATCACAAAAATTTTCTCGCCAAGAAACAAAAGGCGTGCTTTACCATTCGCGAGGAAGGTAAAGCACTGCTTTCGGGGGGAAGGTTAATAAGTCAGGCGCGAAAGGCAGCGCCTGGATTGTGAAGTTATCAGACGGTCTTGTCGGCGATTAAGCCGCGAAGCTCAGCTCGCAGTCGTTCGATTTCGGCGAGCTTTTGTCTGACACGTTCAAACAATGCTGACTGGGTCTTGATGCCCTCATCAATCAGGAAGCCCGCTGCTTCGGCCCGATTCTTAAAAACTCCGGCTTGGACCAGCGCCTCGAGTTTCTCCTGCGCTTCAGGCGAGATCTTCACCGCGACCACGTAATCGTCCTTTGCGGAGATCGCCTTTTCGATGGTCCTACTGATGTCGCGTCCGATTGCGCTCAACGATTCAGGAATGCGCGAGGCAATGTCGCGGACGGATGAAGCTGTTCGGCTGTGTTCCTCGCCACCAGTTTCCGGATCATCGTCACGAAGCATTAGATCGTCGATTCGCTCCGGGGTCGGGGGCTCTTCCTTGTGATACGGACTGCTCATTTTGGTATAGACTCCTTTGCCAAGTACCGAATTCTACCTGTCCGTCTTTACGATAGTTTGTCGATGTAGGTTCATTCTACGGAGCGCGGGAAACACGGTCAACCTCGGGGAACACAACCTTGCTCGCGCAGTCGGCATCCGTTATATTGCAAGCGCGGCTTAATCAATGATTTGCCGCTCGAAGTCTGAACAAATCTGAGGTTCGCAGTGAAAAGAATTTCGGCTCACGTCGCTCTGGTCCTACTCGTTTTTTCTCTCATTGTTCCTAGTTTCGTTTTTGCGCAAACTGCCGGCTCAAATGGCAGGCGTCCCACGCGGGGCGGAGCCACACCTGAAACGATTAAAATCCAAAAGGATTTTGACGACGCGTTGAAGCTGGTGCAGGAGCAATACGTTGACGGCAAGAAGCTCAACTATAACGAGACGGTGAAGTCGTCGATCATTGGCATGCTTCGTTCACTCGATCCGCATTCCAATTATTACGACCGCGAAGAATTTGACGAACTGAAAACAGATCAGCGCTCTGAGTATTTCGGAATCGGTGCTTCGATCCAGACTTACATTCGCGGCGATCAGGCTGATACGTACATCACCGCCACCTTTGATCAGTCGCCCGCGAGTCGAGCCGGACTGCGCTACGGCGATCGCATCGTTGAAGTTGATGGGGTGGCGATGACGGGCAAGTCGTCGCTGGAAGTTCGCGACAAGATTCGTGGTCCACGTGGCTCGACTGTTAAGTTGACGTTGGAACGTGCGGCCGACAAACGCACTGAGAATGTCGACATCGTCCGCGATGCCGTACCGCAACCCTCGATTCCTGATTCTTACATGTTGAAGCCCGGCGTCGGTTATATCGACATGACGCGCGGCTTCAATTACACGACCACGGACGAGCTGCTCGACGCGCTCGATCGACTGCACTCCAAGGGAATGACGTCGCTCGTGCTCGACTTGCGCAACAATCCGGGCGGCTTCCTGGACCAGGCGATTCACGTGGCGGAAGTGTTTCTGCGCAGCGGCCAGTTGATCCTGACGCAGAAGGGCCGGAATGGTTTTCGTGACAACACGTATGAGTCGCGAAACAACGCGCCCGATACAACGCCGCTCGTTATCCTGATTAACGAAAACACTGCCTCGGCTTCGGAGATCGTCGCCGGTGCAATGCAGGATCATGACCGCGCCTTGATCGTGGGCCAAACGAGCTTTGGCAAAGGATTGGTGCAGAGCATTATTCCACTCGAATACGGCGCCGGCTTGACGCTAACATCGGCGAAGTACTTCACGCCGTCCGGTCGCTTGATTCAGCGCGATTATTCGAACGGCGGATTCTACGACTACTACACGCACGGCGCCGGTGTTGGGCGTGAGCCAAAAGAGCCGACGAAACCTGCGGGGCCTGAGACGAAGACTGACACGGGTCGAGCAGTTTACGGCGGTGGTGGTATCTCACCGGATGAAGCAATTGGACCGCGTACTGTGAATTTAACTCAGCGCCGTTTGTTGAGTCCGACCTTCCTGTTCGCGCGAGATCTGGTGAATGGCCGCGTTCGTGGTCTTGAGTCGAGCCGCATACCCGGCGGGATCGATTTTCGTCATGAGCTACAGCCGGAAGAGTTCAAGATCACGGATGCGATGTACCGGGCCTTTCGCGATTTCGCGACCGCCGATCCGTCGTACAAATTGACAGCGGCGACCATCGATCGCTACCGTACCTTTGTCGAGCTCGAGCTGCGGTTCAATATCGTGACGGCTGCGTATGGTCGCGTGGTTGGCGATAGAGTTTTCATCATGACGGACGATCCGCAGGTGGCGAAAGCGGTGGACGTGCTGCCCAAAGCCCGTGACCTCGCGATGAGCTCTTCAAGACAGTAGGATCACAAAAGGCACAAAAGAAAGCCCACAAAAAGCACAAGAAGCATATTAGTAAGGAATCCTCGTTGCTCCTTAATAGTATGCTTCTTGTGCTTTTTGTGGGCTTTCTTTTGTGCCTTTTGTGATCCTGTTTCATCGACAAAACAAAGTCTTGCGTCTAAAACCTCGCTGTGCTACGGTAGGCGCCATGAAATCCAGGAATCGTCCAGCCAAAGGTCTCGTAAACACCGAAGAGCTCGGGCGCGCTATTAAACGTCGCCGCGAAGAGCTCGGACTCAGCCTGCGCGATGTGGCTAGTGAAACATCCGTCTCCGCCTCGACACTCTCACGCATCGAAAACGGCACCGGCAAACCCGACGCAGACAACATCGCACGACTCACCACGTGGCTCGACGTCCCGATGGAACGAATCCTGAGTGGTCGCGATCCCAAAGCCGAAGAAACAAAAGCCGTGGTCTATTACCCGGAAGAACCAACCCCGGAGATCGTCGAAGCTCACCTGCGCGCCGACAAAAATCTCACGCCCGAAACTGCGGCTGCGCTTTCCGAGTTGTTTCGCGTCGCTTACACTCAGTTCAGTCGCAGCGGTTCGAAGAAGCGACGTTAGACCACCTCAATCCGGTATACTCTTCGAGTGCTGCTTGGCGATTTACCTCCAGGTGAAAAGTGGCGAAATTTCGAGTTGAAAGCTCTTGGCTTGCGCGACTTCGCCCGCGTCCGCATTGACCAGCCCTTAAATCCATTCGCACTCGCACGCTTTGCAAATCTCATCGTTATCCGTTTCGAGCAGATCGAAGGCTTGAGCGAGAGTGCGCGCGAGCACCTGCTCGGCCCGGGCGTGGAGAGCTGGTCCGGCGGCGCGTGTACGCTCCCGAACGGCATGAAACTGGTGATATTGAACCCGACGCACGGACGTTCGCGCACGAATGCGACCTTGATGGAAGAGATTTGTCACGTGTTTCTGGGTCACCAACCCAACCGCCTTTCGATCGTAACTAAGGATGATCGTGGTAAGGTAATGAATCGCGACTACCGCAAGGCTGATGAGGAGGAGGCTTACGCGGTGGGAGCGGCCGCTTTAGTGCCCTACGCGACGCTAAAGCGAATGCTCTGGCAGGGAAGGACTTCGACGGAGATTGGATTACACTTTCGTGTCAGTACCGAGCTGGTTGAATATCGGATGAAGGTTACGCGGCTCTGGCACCAGCACAAGGATCGCTCACGCAAGGGAGTCCCGAGCAACGATTAAGATCTTATGACGGAACGTTTGAAGGAAGTGGTATCGCAAGGCCTGTCGACGACCGACAAGCTGCGCATGCTGCTCGACATCACCAAGAAGATCAGCCGTTCACTCGATCTTCAGGAAGTGCTGAACCTGGTGATGGACACGCTCGATTCGCTGATCCCTTACGACGCGGCGGGCATCTTTGTGCTCCAGTGTCTCGACCCCGAGCTCGTCCCGGCAGGCGAAGAACCCTGCATGTTCAAAGCCGAAGCCGTGCGTGGTTACGATATTGATGAGCTTTCGGATCTGCACTTGAAACTCGGCGAGGGCTTCATCGGCAGTGTGGCCGTGAGCGGAGCGCCGATCATCTCTCATGACGTTCGCCAGGATCCGGTTTACATCAACGCGCGCGATCGCACGCGCTCAGAGATGGTGGCGCCGATCATCTCGAACGACGAAGTGATCGGTGTCTTCGATCTGGAGAGTGACGAGCTCAACGCTTACTCAAACGATGATCTCGAAGTATTGATGCTCCTCGCTTCGCAGGTGGCAATCATCATCGAGAAGGTGATGTTGCACGAACAGCTAATCGAAAAGAAGCGACTCCAGGGCCAGTTGGAAGTCGCGCGCCAGGTCCAACTCGAGCTGCTGCCGCCGCGGGATCCGGAGTTACCCGGTTACGACATCAGCGCTTATAACTTTCCGACTGAAGAAGTTTCAGGTGATTACTACGACTGGGTGCGAATCTATGACGACGAGCTCGGGATCGTGATCGCTGATGTATCCGGAAAGGGAGTACCGGCGGCGATCCTGATGGCTTTTCTGCGATCGAGTTTGCGCGCGGCGACGCACATCGGTTACGCGACGAACGTTTCGCTCGCGAAAGTGAATTACCTGTTGTGGGAGTCGATCGAGCGAAACCAGTTTGTCACTGCGTTTCATGCGATTCTCGACGCTTCGAACCGGACGATGTCGTATTCAAATGCAGGTCACAATCCGCCGCTGTTGATGAATGCGAAAGGTGAAGTCAGGTTCATTGAAGATGGCGAACAGCCGCTCGGAATGTTTCCCGAAACGCGCTATCACCAGTATTCTCTGATGCTCGAGCCGGGCGACATCATGGTGCTTTACACTGACGGCGTGACGGAGGCGGCGAATCCGGACGGCGTGGAATTTGGTCGTGACCGGTTGGTGCAGGCAGTGAAGGACAACTCGGAGCGGCCGGCGCGAGAGCTGATTGCGAGTATGGAGATGGCGGTTTTGGAGTGGACCGCAAACCGGGGCGCGACTGATGACGTGACGTTTTTCGTGATCAAGGCGCTAAAATGAGTTATCCACAGATTACGCAGATTGATCTGTGTAATCTGTGGATAGAGTCGTTTATATTAATGTGCGGTCAGCGAGCAGTGGGCGTGATCACCGCCCGGTGCGAGTGGAGCACGATAGTCACCAAAGTGAAACTCAGCTTCGGCCTCCGATAACGCATACACATCGAAGCCATATGCATCGAGATAGTCTGCCAAATCATCGGGGGAAAGAAGATATACGGCAGGCGAGTAACCCGCTTCAACACGAATTTCCAGCAGGCGCTCGATTACTTCAAGTGGTGCAAAGCATCTCACAGGGTCTCTGTAGGTTGCCATGTTGTCCAGCGCCTTTCTTTTCAATTTCGGAGCACGGTCCAACTTTTCGGTGCTCTCTAATAACGAACTCTTGGATGTACGTAAGTAGTAAGTAGTTTGTTCTTCATACGACAAATATTCATTGGCGAAAGTTGTCGTGAGATTTGACACGCCAGCTATACAAAAAGTTCCAAAATGAGCAGCCAACAAACACCTACCTCAACAACTCAAACTCCGGCCCCACCAGCTCTGAACTTCATCGCAGTCCTGAAGGAAATGCTGCGTGCTTCAGACAAAGTAAGCGATCTGATCTTCAGTCCGGGCCGGCCACCGCAAGTCGAATTGGCCGGAAAACTCGTGCCGGTTCGCGTTCCCGGTCTAGAGAGATTGACGCCGGCCCACACCGCAGGCATCGCGAAACTGATCATCGGAAATCAGCAGTCGGCACTCGACAGTCTTGAAAAGAGCGGCTCGGCAGACTTGTCGTTCAGCGCACCCGGCGAGGCTCGTTTCCGCGTGAATATCTTCAAGCAACGCGGCACGCACGCGATCATCATGCGCGTGATTCCGATGCGGCCGCCGCAGTTCAGCGATTTCAATCTGCCTGAAGTACTGAAAGAGATAGTAGATATCAAAAACGGTATCGTGCTTGTTACTGGACCAACCGGAAGTGGCAAGAGCTCGACGCTCGCGGCCATCATCGATCTGATCAACGAGACGCACTACTACCACATCGTTACGATCGAGGATCCGATCGAGTTTCTGCACACGCACAAAAACTCGACCATTCACCAGCGCGAACTGCACTCGGACACGCCGAGTTTCTCAATTGCTTTACGCGCCGCGTTGCGGCAGGCGCCGAAAGTGATCCTCGTGGGCGAGATGCGCGACCGTGAGACCATCGAAGTGGCACTCGAAGCTGCTGAGACGGGTCACCTGGTGTTGTCGACTTTGCACACGATCGATGCGTCGAAGACAGTGGATCGAATCATCGGTGTGTTTCCGAAGAATGAAGAGAAAGCGATCCGGACGCGGGTGGCGCAGTCGTTTCGGTTCATCATTTCGCAGCGGCTGATTCCGCTTGTTGACGGAAAGGGACGAACGGCGGCGATCGAAATTTTGAAGGCGACGATGCGCACGCGCGAGTATATCGAGAAGGGCGAATCGGAAGGGAAGTCGCTGATCGACGCGATGGAGCAGGGCGATCAGGACGGAATGCAGACGTTCGATACGGTGATCGAGAACTTCATTCGCGACGGTGTCGTCTCGATCGAGACTGCCTTACCTTATGCGACGAATCAGAACAATCTGCTGCTGAAGATAGCGGATCTCGCGGGCGCGCCGCCACCCGAAAAGCCAGCCGAACCAGCGCGCGACGAAACCTCGATGCTCGACCTGATCGAGCCATAGGTTATCCACAGATTACACAGACGGGTCTTCTGTGTAATCTGTGGATACAGTGCTATCATCGCCTGGTGTTTTTGAAGGTGCACAAGGTCCTTCTGGGCCTTCTATTTCTGTCAGCCTTCTCCCCAAAGACAGCCTACGCCGACGATGAGATCCGCATAGATCTACCTGCCGGCGCTCAACTAAAAGTTCGCAACGACTACGGCGATGTCACGGCTGAAGTGTGGAGCAACAGCCACGTTGCTGTCTCTGCCATCGTCGGCGGTGACGGCTCAACGAGGTTAACGAGGTCGCCCATCATCATCGATAACCGGGGCTCCGTCATCACGATCTCCGTCGTGCGACGACCAGTCGATCCAGTCGTACCGATTCATCTCAAGATCAAAGTTCCTGACAATGCTGACATCACGGCGCGCTCGCTGCGCGGCACGATCAAATCCTCGCTTGACGGCGCAGCTCCCGCAGAAAACAAGCCATTTCAAACACGCGTCGGCAATGGCGGTAGAAAGATCGACATCCAAACACAAGCCGGCGCGATAGTTCTCGGTTATGCGTCGCGTCCGGAGGTCGCAGCAACAGATCCACCGGCCAAAGAGCCGGAGCTCATCGGCGTTAATGGTCCAAAACGTGCCGCCGGTACTCCCGCTGAGGCAGTCACCAGTGATGAGATTACCGAGGGCGATGTGATACGAGTCGATTCGCAACTGGTAACACTCAACATCAGCGTCATCGATAGAAGCACGAATCGCGGCTTGCTGGGTTTGGCCCAATCCGACTTCAAACTGTTCGAAGATGGTCAGGAGCAGCAGATTGTGCAATTCGAGTCGTCGTCAGCGCCTTTCGATCTCATGCTCCTGATCGATCTGTCAGGATCGACGAAAGACGTCGTCAAGCTGATTCGCGCGGCGGCGATTCGTTTCGTCGAAGCAGCGCGACCTGCCGATCGCATCGGTGTGATCACGTTTGCCGGTGAAGCGAAAGTTATCTCGGAGTTGACTGCCGATCGTGATTTGCTGCGCCAACGAATCGAAACGATCGATACTGCGCGCGGCGATACAAAGCTCTACGATGCAACCAACTTCGCGATGGACGAGTTGTTGAAGGAGTCGAAGAAGTCGCGCCGGAGCGCTATCGTCTTGATGAGCGACGGGCTTGATGGAACAATTCCCGGTGTCAGCGGACAACAGGGCTCACGCAGGAGTTATCCGGAGACGCTCCGAAACATTCAGGAGTTCGACGGTGTCTTATACACTTTGTGGCTGAACACCGAGTATCAGGCGATGAGCCCGGAAGACACGCAGCCCGAGGCGTTCGACGCCGGCCACGACCGCATGAAGGAAATGGCTGATGCGGGCGGCGGCGTTTTTTACGAAGTGGAACGACTGACGGATCTGGCGGGCGCTTACGAGCAGGTGGTCGCGGATCTTGGAACGATGTACAGTTTGGCGTATCGTCCAACAAACAACACACGAGATGGAAAGTGGCGAGCGATTCGGATCGGCGTTACTCGCACTAACGCCGTGCCGCGCGGCAAACGTGGGTATTATGCGAACTAAAAGATTTTTCACGCAGCGGCGCAACGGCGCAACGACAGACGCAAAATTATGGTTTTTGGTTGCGCCGTTGCGCCGCTGCGTGAAAAGTCTTCTGCTGGTTCTCTTATTCGTGGGCACTGCCGTTGCGCAGGATCCGGTTGAGACAATTCGCATTGATTCAGATCTCGTCGATTTAAAAGTCAGCGTCCTCGGCTTTCCTCCGAACACGCCACCACCAACGCTCGACCCGAAAGACTTTGTCGTTCTGGAAGACGGCGTGCCGCAGGAAATCTCGTTCTTCGCCGCCGCCGACACGCCATTCTTTCCAGCACATTGGGATCCTAAGCTTAGAATTCCACGTGGACAAGTTGTCGCG
>JADMIO011683229.1_pt1 | contig 139162 bp, 111 predicted proteins | sample 8958161 | NCBI WGS metagenome assembly JADMIO01 (sample SAMN16585339, study PRJNA669376) | soil metagenome | isolation source: Crop rotation soil | place: USA: Cullars Rotation, Alabama | collected 2011
GAGCCAGTGTGATTACATTTGCGGCCTAACTGTGGCCAGTCCAGTTACGCTGGAGTCACTAGTATTTAGGTGACACTATAGAAGCGGCCGCGACAACTTGTCCACGTGGAATTCTAAGCTTAGGATCCCAATGTGCTGGAAAGCGAGCCGCGGCCGCGCGACCCAATTTCGCTCGCAAACGCCGAGGTGCGCGCGGGGCGCGCGGATCGCGCGATCGAGCTGCTCAAACGAGAAGCGGACCGCGCCATGACAAGCCGCGACCGTTTTCTCTTCCGGTCGGAGCTCGCACGCATCATGATCGCAAGCGGTCACGATTCCATTGCCACGCCGCTGCTCGAGGAGCTGCTCGCGGTGATCGAGTCGCATCGGCTGGAGGAGTGGGAGGCCGGCAAGCTGATCGCTGGTCCGATATCGCTCATGTATGAGCTGCTCGGTCGTACCGAAGGCGATCCGTCGACACGCCACAGTCTCTACCTTCGCATCTGCAGGCTCGATCCGGTTCAGGCGATCCGCTTCACGCAGTCATAACCATGTCCAAGCGTGAGATCGAGCGTACGGTTCAACCGTCGGTGCTCGACCGGTTGACCGACACTGATCCGCGAAGCTCGGCGGACCCGCGGATCACCTATGCCGAGTCGTTGCGCCAATTCAAGGCGTCGGTACAGCGTGATCTGGAGTGGCTGCTGAACACGCGGCGCAACCCGGATGCGGTCGGCAACGACTTCAAAGAACTCTGTAACTCGCTCTACAATTACGGCGTCCCGGACATCACATCGCTGAGCCGCGATTCACTCGACTCGCGCTCGTACCTGCGAAAACAACTCGAAGACTCGCTCAAATTCTTCGAGCCGCGGCTGGCGAACGTGCAGATCGAGATTGCCGAAGTCGAAGGGGAAGAGCATCGTCGCGAGCTACGGTTCATCGTCGAGGCGACGCTGCGCATGGATCCAACACCCGAACAAGTCGTGTTCGATACAGTGCTGCATTTCACGAGCGGTGAGATTGGCGTGGAGGGCAAGCTCGATGCGTGAGGAGCTTCTCCACTATTACGAGCGCGAGCTGACGTTCATCCGCCGCATGGGTGCCGAGTTCTCGAAGCGGTATCCCAAGGTCGCGGGGCGGTTGATGCTCGAGCCGAACAAGTGCGAGGATCCGCACGTCGAGCGCATGATCGAGGCGTTTGCGTTCCTCGCCGCGCGCGTGCACCTGAAGATCGACGATGATCTGCCGGAGATCAGCGAGACGCTGCTCAACATCGTCTATCCGCATTACGTCCGGCCCATTCCGGCGATGTCGATTGCCGAGATGAGGCTCGACCCGGAGCAAGGAAAGCTCACCGCGGGGTATCGGCTCCCGCGCGGCACCATGTTGTATTCGCGGCCCGTCGACGGCGTTCCGTGCAAGTTTCAAACGGCCTACGACGTCACCGTTTGGCCGGTCAACATCACCGCGGCCCAATGGACGACACCCGATCGGCTCAAGCCGCCCGCCCGGCTCGGCGATACCGCGTCGGTCATGCGCCTCGAGCTCCGGTGCAACGCCGATACGAAGTTCTCGCAGCTGAACCTGAAGACCCTTCGTTTCTTCCTCGACGGCGCCGGCAACATCACCTCGGCGATCTACGAGCTGCTCAACACGAGCGGCCGGCAGATTCTCGTCCGCGAGATCCTTCCGGCCGGAGCCAATCCGGCCTCGCAGAAAACGATCACGCTGCCTGGGTCCGTGCTGCAGCCGGCCGGACTTGGTCCCAATGAAGGGCTGCTGCCGTATCCCGGCCGGTCGTTCGAGGCGTATCGGCTCCTGCAGGAGTATTTCGTCTTTCCTGAGAAATTCCTCTTTCTAGATCTCGGAGGATTCGAGCAGGTCGCTGCGGCCGGCTTCGGAAACGCGCTCGAGATTCTGATTCCAATTCCGTCGTACGAGCGCACAGAATGGCGGCCAATGCTCGAGGCGGGCGTCACGACATCGACGTTCCGCCTCGGCTGTACGCCGATCGTGAACCTGTTTCCGCATGTGTCCGAGCCCATCCTGCTCACGCAGCGGCGTCCGGAGTATCAGATCATCGCCGATGCCCGCCGGCGGCTCACGACGGAAATCTTCTCGGTGAACGAGGTGATGGCCGTCGTGCCGGACTCGGAGCGACTGCTTCGTTTTCGTCCGTTTTACGCGCCGTCACGGCACGCGCGCCCGCCTGGGGCGCCGCGCCTCGATCCCCTCGAGGAAAACCGCGACGACAGCGGATTGTTCTGGCAGGCCAAGCGCCGGCAGAGCGGTTGGCGGAGCGACGAAGGAACGGACATTCTCCTGTCGTTCGTTGACCGGTCCGGTCGCACCGCGCACCCGCAGCAGGATACGGTGACGGCCCGGCTGACGTGTTTCAACAGCGACCTCCCGAGCCGGCTGCAGTTTGGCAACGCGCGCGGCGACTTCGAGCTCGAGGGCGGTGGGCCCGTCCGCCAGATCACCTCGCTCATGAAGCCGACGCGCGTCATTCAACCGCCGCTTGGCCACGGCCAGACGTGGCGACTCATCTCTCAGCTGTCGCTCAACTATTTGTCGCTGGTCGAGTCGGGGGAGGAGGCGCTTCGAGAGACGCTTCGCCTCTACGATTTCGGCGACACCCTCGTCGCTCGCAAACAGATCGACGGCATCGCGAGTGTTCGCAGTACGCCGGCTTTTTCGCGTATTCTCACCGAGCACGGGCTGACCTTCGCCCGCGGCAGGCGCATCGAGCTGGAGTTCGATGAGGAACAGTTCACCGGAAGCGGCGTGTTCCTCTTTGGGACGGTGCTCGAGCGGTTCTTCGGTCTCTACGCGTCGATCAATAGCTTCTCGATCCTCACGGCGCACTCGCGACAGCGAAAACGGCCGGTCTTCGAGTGGCCCGCACGCGCGGGATGGAAGCCGCTCATATGACGATCGACCCGAAGCTCATCAATCCGCTCCTAGCCGAGCCGCAGAGGTTCGACTTCTTCCAGGCGATTCATCTGCTGGAGCAGTTGTACCCGGAGCGGGCGCCGGTCGGAGAGTTCGCCGACCCGGGCGACGAGGTCGTCCGCTTCAGTACCTCTACAGCCGTCGCCTTTCCAGCAAGTGAGATCCAGCGGTTCACCGAGGGCGAAAGCGGCGCGCCCGCCGAGATGACGGTGAACTTCATGGGCATGACCGGACCGCAGGGCGTCCTGCCGCTGGATTACAGCCTGCATGCCGCGGCGCGAGAGCGCGCGAAGGATTTCGCGTTCAAGGATTTCCTCGGGATCTTCGAGCACCGGCTGATTTCGCTCTTTTTCAGAGCCTGGGTGAAATCTCACGCCGCGGTGGGGTTCGGGCGCATCCCGTCCCCCGATGCATCGGGGACGACGAGCCCCACGCCGGATTGGTTGACGTCGTATCTGTTGAGCATTGTCGGGCTGTCGACGGAGGGTCTTCGAGGGCGGCTGCCAATTTCCGACGAGGCCATGTTGTACTACGCCGGACTGCTCTCTCTGCCCTCCCGTCCGGCGGCGGCGCTCGAGCAACTGATCTCCGACTATTTCGACGTTCCCTGTGAGGTCGAGCAGTTCGTCGGGGCGTGGTATCGGCTCAAGGTGCCGGATCAGACGTCGTTGGGAGAATTCGACAGCGTGCTGGGCGGCGGTGCGGTGGCCGGCGACGAGGTGTGGGATCAGCAGGGGCGGTTGCGAGTTCGCATCGGACCCCTGACGCGACAGGCGTACGACGAGTTTCTTCCCGGTGGCAAATCCTACGAGGCGCTCCGAGGCTTGACGCGCTTCTACGGCAACGATCAGTTCGATTTCGAGATTCAGCTGGTGTTGGCGCGCGACGAAACCCCATCGTTCCGACTCGACGGAGACGAGGCGCCGCTTCCGCTGGCGTGGTGCACCTGGCTCAAAACGGCGCCCCTCAACCGTGATCCGGACGATGCGCTGTTTACGCTGTAGAGGTCTCTTTCCAAATCGCTGAACCTTCCCCCCACACTCTCACTGCAGCAGACGAGGCGTTTCATGGCTGTCAATCTTCGGGCCCTCATCGGCAAGTTGAACAACGCGACGCGGAGCGCCGTCGAATCCGCGGCAGGGTTGTGCCTGTCTCGCACGCACTATGATGTCGAGATCGAGCACTATCTCATGAAATTGCTGGACAACACGGACAACGACTTTGCCGCGATCTTGAAGCAATACGGCATCGATCGTTCGCGGCTGTCGACGGAGCTGTCGAAGAGCCTGGATCACTTCAAGACCGGCAACGGTCGCACGCCGGCGATGAGCCCGCACATCGGCACCATGCTGAGCGACGCGTGGTCGATTGGCTCGCTCGACTACGGCGCGGCGCAGGTGCGCACCGGCCACACGATCATTGCGCTCCTCCAGAACGAGGAGCTCGCGCGGCTCGTGAAAGATGTCAGCCGCGAGATGACCAAGATTCCGGTCGAGGGATTGAAGAAAGATTTCAACGCCATCACGGCTTCATCGTTGGAAGAAACGACGGCGCAATACGCCGCGGCCGCGGGAGCACCCGGCGCCGGCGCTGCCCCCGGCGCCCCGGGCGGAAAGCCCGGCAGTGGCAAGCAGCCGAATCTCGAGGCGTACACCGTCAACCTCACCGAGAACGCCAAGGCCGGGAAAATGGACGCGGTGCTTGGCCGCGATTTCGAGATCCGTCAAGTCATCGACATCCTGCTTCGCCGCCGGCAAAACAACCCGATCCTCGTGGGCGAGGCCGGGGTCGGCAAAACGGCGGTAGTCGAAGGTTTCGCGCAGCGCATCGCGACCGGCGATGTGCCACCGCCGCTTCGGAACGTCACCCTGCGGAGCCTCGACCTTGCGCTTCTCCAGGCTGGCGCGGGCGTCAAGGGCGAATTCGAAAACCGCCTCAAGGGTCTGATCCAGGAGGCGAAGGATTCGCCCACGCCGATCATTCTCTTCATCGATGAGGCGCACACGATGATCGGCGCGGGTGGTACCGCCGGTCAGGGTGACGCCGCCAATCTATTGAAGCCCGCGCTGGCGCGCGGTGAGCTGCGCACGCTCGCCGCCACGACGTGGAGCGAATACAAGAAGTACTTCGAGAAAGACCCCGCGCTCGCTCGACGCTTCCAGCTCATCAAGGTCGAAGAGCCAACCGAGGACGTGTGCCTGCAGATGATGCGCGGGATTCTGCCGTCGCTCGAGAAGCATCACAACGTTCGCATCATCGACAGCGGCCTGGATGCCGCGGTGCGGCTCTCGCATCGCTACCTCGCCGACCGCCAGCTGCCGGACAAGGCGGTGAGCATTCTCGACACTGCCTGTGCTCGCCTTGCGCTTGGGTTGAGCGCGACACCCCCGGCCCTCGAGTCGGCCACTCGCCGGCTGGACGATCTCGCCGTACAGAAGCGGGTGCTCGAGCGTGAGGTCGCCGTCGGTGCCGATCATACTGAGCGCCTCGAGGAGATCGAGGCAGAGCGCGCGAAGACCGAAGCAGAGCTCAAGACGCTGACCGAGCGCTTCGAGAAGGAGAAGGCGCTGGTCACGGAGATCCGCGATCTGCGGGTCAAGCTCGAGGAGCATCACGCCGGCACAAAGAAACACGAGGACGCAGAGGCGTCACGCGCCAAACTCGTGTCGCTCGAGGCCGAGCTCGAAAAGCTCCAGGGCGAAACCCCGCTCATGCGGGTGGTCGTCGACGACTCCATCATCGGCGAGGTGTTGTCGGGCTGGACGGGTATCCCCGTCGGGAAGATGATGCGCGACGAGATGGCGATGATGCTTCAGCTGGAGAAACAGCTCGGGGCTCGGATCATCGGTCAGAACACGGCACTCGAGCAAATCAGCAAGCGCGTTCGCACGTCCAAGGCCGGCATCGAGGACCCACAGAAACCGAAGGGCGTGTTCATGCTCGTTGGACCGTCCGGCGTCGGGAAAACCGAGACGGCCCTGGCGCTATCCGATATGCTGTTTGGTGGCGAAGAGAACATGATCACCATCAACATGTCCGAATTCCAGGAAGCTCATACAGTTTCGACGCTCAAAGGCTCGCCTCCGGGTTACGTCGGCTATGGCGAGGGCGGCGTGCTGACTGAGGCCGTGCGACGGCGGCCCTACTCCGTGGTCCTGTTGGATGAAGTCGAAAAGGCACACCCCGACGTCCTCGAGCTCTTCTTCCAGGTCTTTGATAAAGGCCGGATGGAGGACGGGGAGGGCCGCGAGATCGACTTCAAGAACACCATCATCATTCTCACGACGAACGCCGGGACCGACACCATCATGACGCTGACCGCCGACCCGGAGACGGCACCGTCAGCCGAGGGGTTGGCCAAGGCGCTCAAGCCGGAGCTCGACAAGGTCTTCAAGCCGGCGTTCCTGGGCCGCATGGTCATCATCCCGTTCTTCCCGGTCCGCGACGAGAATCTCAAGCAGATCGTCCGGCTCAAGCTCAACAAGGTCCGGCGGCGCATTGCCGACACCCATCACGTACGCCTGGACTACAGCGAAGCCGTCGTCGACGCCATTGCCGCGCGGTGCACCGAGGTGGAGAGCGGCGCTCGCAATGTGGACAACATCCTGACCAACACGCTCCTGCCGGAGATCTCGCTGCACCTTCTCGAGCAAATGGCGACCGGCGGAGGTATCGGTTCTGTGACCGTCGCCGTAGCAGACGACGGATCGCTCACGTATCATGTGGCGCCCGCTGACCCGGGTGCGTCGCGAACCCGCGGGGGAGTACCCGCGTCAGTCGCGTCGTTACCGTCGACAAGCCCCGAGGGCGAAGCAGCCCCGGTGGCGTAGATAGGAGCTTTTCCCGTGCCCGACACGTTCACGCAGGCTGGACTACCGATACGCGCCGATTGCGATCTTGCGCCCGACACGCTGATGCTCGAGCGCTTTACCGGATCGGATGCGCTGTCCGAGTGCTTCGAGTATTCGCTGGACTTGCTGTCGGCGGACGCCAACATCAGCCCGGCCGATGTCCTCTTGAAGCCGATGATCGTGACCGTGGAGCTCAAGGAGGGCGGCGAGCGTCACTTCCATGGTATCGTCCGCCGCTTCGTCCAAGGCGGACGCGACGCGAACTTCGTCCAATACCGCGCCGAAGTCGTACCGAAGCTCTGGTTCCTGTCGCTGGCGACGAATTGCCGGATCTTTCAACAGAAGACCGTAAAGGAGATCATCGAATCCATTCTGAACGAGCACTCCATCAACGGCGAGTTCGTCTCGTTTCAGCTCCGCGGCTCGTACGAGGCGCGCGAATACTGCGTGCAATATCGGGAGACTGATTTCGCCTTCATCTCCCGGCTGATGGAAGAAGAGGGGATCTACTACTTCTTCGAGCACACGGAGGGCGCTCACAAGCTCGTCATCGCGGACGCCCCCGCGGCGATGGTGGCCGGCCCGAGCCCGAAGCTGCGGGTCCCGTTCTGGTCAGGCGGAAACCTCCGAGACGACTACATCACGTCGCTGGAGATCGAAAACCGCCTCGTGAGCGGCAAGGTCAAGCTCATGGATTACAACTTCGAGATGCCGTCGACAAACCTGACCAGCACCGTCGCGGGACAGGTTGCCGACACGCAGCAATATCGGCTCTACGACTACCCCGGCGGCTATATGAAGATGGGTGACGCATCGCGCCTCACCCGTCTGCGCGTCGAAGAGGCCGAGTCGCTCTCGATCGTCATCAACGGGACGACGAACTACCGGGGCATGAACAGCGGGCAGAAGTTCGGCATTGAAGAACACTACCGCGATGACGTCAACACGGATTACCACGTCCTGTCCGCGTCACACGTGGCGACGCAGACCGGCTATCGCACACGCACCGGAGGACAGGAGTTCGTCTTCGAGACGACGTTCGAGGCCATCCCGGCCTCCACGCCCTATCGCCCCGCGCGCGTGACTCCCAAGGCCGTCGTGCACGGATCCCAAACGGCGGTCGTCGTCGGACCGGCGGGCGAAGAGATCTATGTCGACAAATACGGACGCGTGAAGGTCCACTTCTTCTGGGACGAGCTCGGACAGAAGGACGAGAAGAGCTCGTGCTGGGTGCGTGTGTCGAGCACCTGGGCCGGAAAGAACTTCGGCTTCATGCAGATTCCGCGCATCGGCCAAGAGGTAATCGTCGATTTCCTCGAGGGAGATCCGGATCGGCCCATCATCACCGGCCGCGTCTACAACGCCGAGCAAATGCCGCCCTGGGAACTGCCCGCGAACATGACGCAAAGCGGGATTCTGACCCGGAGCACGAAGGGCGGGTCGGCCGCGAACGCCAACGAGTTCCGCTTCGAGGACAAGAAGGGCTCGGAGCAGGTCTACCTGCACGCCGAGAAGAATCAGGACATCGAGGTCGAGAACGACGAGACCCACTGGGTGGGCCACGATCGCACAAAGACCATCGACAACGATGAGACAACGCACGTCAAACGCGATCGCACCGAGACCGTCGATCGCGACGAGTCGATCACGATCGGCAACAACCGCACGGAGAGCGTCGGCAAGAACGAGACGATCACGATCGCCGAAAACCGCACCGAGGACGTCGGCAAGGACGAGACGATCACGATCGGCGGCGCGCGTACCGAGGACGTCGGCAAGGACGAGACGATCAGCATCGGCGGCAGCCGAAGCGAGAAAGTCGCCAAAAACGAGTCCATCAAGATCGACGGCAAGAAAGTGCTCGAGATCATGAAGGACTATCAGACCAAGGTGAGCATGGGCAACATGGACACCAAGGTCGACATGGGGAACATCAAGCTGGCCGCCGGCCTCGGAAAGATGGAGAACGAGGCGATGCAGAGCATCGAGCTGAAAGTCGGTGGCAGCAGCATCAAGGTCGATCAAATGGGCGTGACGATCAAAGGCATGATGGTGAAGATCGAGGGACAGATCATGACCGAAGTCAAAGGCCTGCTCACGAACGTCAAGGCCGATGCGATCCTCATGGTGAAGGGCAGTCTGACCATGATCAACTAGGCGCGTTACCATGACCTACCCAGCGAGCGCAGCGCCGAATCAACCTGCAGTGCCACCGAGTCGCGGCACTGTCGAACTCGTCGCGGTAGCCGACCTTGGCGAGGAGGCCCGCGCCCTCCTGACAAACGGCGCGCCGCCGCCCAAGGCGTTCGTCGCCGCGCTCGTCGGTCGGAATCTGCATGCGGAAGCCATACGCTTTCTCGCACACGGGCTGCCGCGTCGCGAAGCCGTATGGTGGGCGTGGGTGTGCGCCCGCAAAGAGGCCGGCGACGCGCCGGCGCCGCCGATCAAGGCGGCGCTCGACGCAACCGAGCGCTGGATCATTCAGCCGACGGAAGAGCATCGGCGGCAAGCGCTCGCCTTCGGCGAAGCGGCGGACTTCGGAACCGCGGCGGGTTGCGCCGCGCTCGCTGCATTCATGAGCGCCGGCAGCATCTCACCGCCCGAGGCACCCGTCGTTCCACCAAGTGAGTTCATGACAGCCAAGGCTGTCGCAGGCAGCGTCACGATGTCCGCCGTAGCGAAAGAACCTGAAAAAGCGGTCGAGAAGTTCAACGAGTTCGTGAAGCTGGGGCTCGAGGTCGCCGATCGCACCAAGCTGTGGCCCGCGTAACGAGCGGGAGGAGATGACTTATGGGCCAGCCTGCTGCACGCCTCACCGACATGCACGTGTGTCCGATGGTGACACCCGGTGTTCCGCCGATTCCACATGTCGGCGGACCGATCGTGGGACCGGGCGCTGTCACAGTTCTCATAGCGGGCATGCCGGCTGCCCAGGTCGGCAACATGTGCGTGTGCGTCGGACCGCCGAGCACGATCGTCCTCGGATCCTTCACGACGCTTGTCGGCGGGATGCCGGCGGCTCGCATGGGCGATATGACTGCGCATGGCGGCACCATCGTGCTCGGCGCGCCGACGGTTCTCATTGGGTGACGGACCGCCGCACAAGATCTTCGGTCGTCACGATGAGCAAACTCTAAACCAGCTCGCCGACGTCGCGTCGCGCGCGGAACGCGCGGCGCTCATGGCCGACGGCCACGTCGGATACGTCATGCCGATCGGCGGCGTGGCGGCGTACCGAAACAAGGCGAGTGTCGTCGGCGTCGGATTCGACATCGCCTGCGGCAATGCGGCGATTCGCACCGATAAAACGGTCACCGACTTCGACCCGTCGGCGTGGACCGCGATCGCCGACGAAATCGCCGCCACCGTGTCGTTCGGCATCGGGCGCTCGAATCGCGCCGACGACGCACCGAGCGATCACCCGTTGTTCGACGATCCCGCATGGGAAGGTGTTCCGCAGAAAGAGCGCACGGGCCTCGCGACGAAGGCGCGCAACCAGCTCGGCACGGTTGGCGGAGGAAACCACTATGTCGACGTCTTCGCCGACGAAAGCGGCACGATCTGGGTTGGTGTGCACTTCGGTTCCCGGGGCTTCGGTCACTCGGTTGCCTCGGGGTTTCTCGCACTCTCACAGGGCCGAGCGTGGGGTGAACGCGTGCCCGAGCGGGAAACGCTGCTCGACCTCGCGACGCCGATTGGACACGACTATTGGCACCTGATGGGACTCGCCGGCCACTACGCCTACGCCGGACGTGAATGGGTGGCCCGTAAAGTCGTCGCGATCCTCGGCGCGAGCGAGCTGGAGCTCGTTCACAATCATCACAACTTTGCGTGGAAGGAGACGCACGCCGGCGAGGAGCTCATCGTCGTCCGGAAAGGAGCGACGCCGGCATTTCCCGGCCAACTGAGCTTCGTCGGTGGCTCAATGGGCGACGACTCCGTGATTCTGCGCGGTGCCGTTGCCGACTCGGACGATCAACGCGCCGCGCTCTATTCCACGGTACACGGAGCAGGGCGCGTGATGTCGCGCACTCAGGCTCGCGGCAAGATCAATCGTCGGACGGGCGAGGTGAAGTCACCTGGGCTCATCTCGCGAGAAATGCTGAACGATTGGATCGGCTCGAAGGGCATCGTCTTGCGAGGCGGTGGGGTCGACGAGGCCCCGCAGGTGTATCGCCGGCTGACGGAGGTTCTCGCCGCCCATGGCGACACCGTGGAGATCGTCCATCGCTTGATGCCGATCATCGTCGTGATGGCCGGCGAGGACGAATTCGATCCATACAAGGACTGACATGCAGCTCGAGACCCTCAACGGCGATGCGCGAGAAACGCGGTAACTTCGCCGCCGCGTGACCGAGGTCCTTTCGCGGATTTCGCCCTCGGCCTATCGTATCCCCGGATTTGCACTCACGCGGATATGCGAATAGCGCTGCAGGACGGTCGAATCAAATTCGAGTTGGGACGTCACACGGACGGGAACGGTCGCCGCATGCGTTTCCGCGACTTCGCGTCCGCCGATCAGTTTCTGCGGCGGTTCCGCGATGACGTCGGCGACATGCTCAAGCTCAGGCAACTCGCGACCGACATTTCCGCTCCGACGTTTCACCGACTGGGCGACGAAGAGCTGATCAAGGCGCTCGCGCACGCGATCGTTCGCGGAAGAATTCTTCTCATTTCCGAGGTCATACCCGAGGTCCAACCGCTGGCGAAGTGGACGCAGGAGGCGCCGCCAGCGCCAGCGCCGCGGAAGGGCGGCTCGGATGCGCCACCGCCTTCAGAGCCACCAACCTTCCCTGCCGGTTCCGACGCGCTCGCACAAGCGGCTGCCCTGAAGGCCGCGGCGCAGGACGGCACCCCGTTTTGCGAGGAATGTGAAAAGGCGAAAGCGGCGCAAGCCGCTGAAGCGGCGCAAGCAAAAGACTCGGCCGCGCCGCCCACACCCGACAAAGCGCCAGCTCCGGCCCCACCCACGCCAACGGTCAAGATCACGACTCCACTTCGTTTGATCAGCAAGGGAAAGAGCCACAAGTTTCAGGCGACTGGAACGCCAGAGGGCGGGACCTTCAAGTGGAAGACCACAGGCAGCGCCGCAGTCGGCAGCGGTGGCACTTCACCGGAGGCCAAGATCGACGGTAGCGCGGCCAGCGGCGCCAAAGACGACAGCGAAATCACCGTCGAATACACCGCCGGCGGCCTGACCGCGACGGACACGGTCAAGGTCACGGTCTATGAGGTCAGCAAGATCGAAGCGGTATTGGAACGGTCGCTTTGCCGAGGCGCTGCCGCAGGCGACATGCCCGCGAAGTCCAGCACGAAGGATAGCAAAACCATCGACGCGTCGGCAATTACGATCGTGCGCGGGTGCGGCGACCTGAAGTTGACGGCGACCATCGCGCCGGCCGGCGTGCCCGTGAGTTGGGCCGTGGACCGCGCGGCTGATGACGCGGCCGGCCTGGCAGGACCGCCCACCGACGCTGCTGATGGCAGCGACCTCAAGCACAAGCTCACGGCGGACGGAGTGGGATCGTTCCATGTCACCGCTTTCGTGGACGACGACGGTGACGGCAAACGCGGTGCGGACGAAGGCGGGATCATCCTCAACGTCAATATCGTCGATGCGGAAGTGATGCCGGGAGCCGCCAGCAACCAGGTCACTTCCCGCAATACGTTGTTCCGAAAAAATCGCTCAACGGCTGGTGCGCTGGTCGTGGATTCCGGCTCGACCGGTGGAACGGCGCCTGGCGTCAATGCCGCTTACACGGATGCCGAATTCCTCAAGCATCCGCTGACCATGAAGATGACGATCAGACTTGTCGGCGGCGGTGCTGACAAGCTTCGTGGAACGGCCGAAGTACGGCTTGGCTACATCCAGACCACGACCGCGGATTCCGTCACGGGCACCTATGCCGACGGCCGCACGCTCGCAGAGGTCATCGTGCAGAATGCCGCCACGGCTGATCCGATCACCGGTGGGGCGCCGGCAATGCTTGCCTTCCCGGTGCGCGACACGCGAGGCGCGGGCGACAACGCCAGTGGTCCATTCATCATCAGCTCATCGGACGTCGACAAGAGCAATGTGCCGACGGGTGGCCTGCAGCGGATCGTGCGGTACGTCGATCCGCCGGCCATCGTGCTGAACATGAAGCATCCGGTGACGAATTCCAATTTGGCCTCGATCGCCGGCTCCAACGACTTCGCCGTATTTTTGAGCGCGTATTCGACCGACTTCGACGCCAACTACGCAGTCGTCGCGGAAGCGGCTTGGTCGGCCACCTATGGCACATTCACGGCCGCCGGCGGCTGGACCAACGCGGGCGCTGCCATCACGGCACCGGCGTCCATGACCGTCCACGCGCCGCCGAAACGCGCTGCGGACACGACGGTCGAGCGGTGTCCGCCGAATTTCGTCGACAACATCAAGATGGACGCGCGTTAGCCTTGCGAGAATTTGCAGGAAAGGCGTTACCTCTATCGGGTTTATTCGCAATCCTCGTCGCTCAAGCGGATTGCGTTCGAGCGGTTGGAGCGGAGACGGCAATGGACGAGCACGTGACTCTGTATGCCTGGGTGCGCGAGGGCGCGTCGATTCATCTAGCGCAGGTGAGTCGAGTCGATAGCCGTCCTGGGCAGCCCGGCCAGGAGGTGGTGACGATCGAGCTGCGAATCCAGCAGACCCTGTGGGGTGATCCGGGTGAGTCCGTGCGCGTGGCGGAATTGGTCCAACCGACAAGCGAGACGGCACGCCTGAAATTTCCCGATCCGATTTGGGGAAGAGTCGATCTGCAGAAAAAGCCGAGCGTTCTCTTGGTGACCAAAGAGCGCGACCGCCTCATTCAGCCGCTGTACGTCGAGGAAATACAGTCGAGCGAGAGTCCTGTTCTCGCCGCCGTGAAGGAGGTGTTGGCCTCGGAAAGAATGAAGCTCGCCGCCAACGACCGGATGGCGCGCTACCTACGCTGGCTGCAGGAAGGCCACCCGGTGCAGACGCTATTTGGCGCCGAGGCCCTCGCCAAAGACTACGACCTCACCGAGGTCGACAAGACAGGTCAGGTCGCCAAGGCGTTCGCGCAGGTGTTTTCCGCTAACCCTGATACGTTTGTGCGTATAAGCGTGGGCACGTGGATGTGGGAGCGGATTTTCAAGAAGACGAACGCACAGGGCGAGGTCGCGATCCTGAATGCGACCGTCCGCGGCTTGGAGGGACCCGACGAGGACGTCCAGCGTTTTTCGCTGGGGCAACTGCTCGGGGTTGATAGCTCCAAGCTGCGCCAGACCGGCATTCTCAAGAACGCCGCGGCGGCCAGTTACCTACAGCGTGCCGCGCAAACGAGTACGGTGGTCAGCGATCGCGCTCGGATCCAACTTCTGCTCGAAGCGATAGCGAAGTAGCGGCGTGCTGGGCTTTTCACGGTTTTGGTAACGTCGTCAGTGAAACCATAGGGCAGGGCGCGACGCATGACAGGTGCGAACCCGGTGTCATGGAACAGTGCGACTGAGGCCGACCGGCAGCGGATCGAGTGGCTGATCGAGCACATGTGGGGCCCCGAAAGACCCAACGAGCCACCGACGTCGGCCATCTGGACGATTCTCGACGGCGCACGCCACCAGCGCGTCTACGAGTCCGTCCGGTACAGCGGGATGGAGCGCGTGTGCCTCTACGCCGGCGCCCTCCCACGCGAGTTAGCCGAGGCCGCACCGTATCTGGTCCGCCTGAGCCGCAAGACGCTGTATGCCCGCGAGGTACTCACCGAAGCCTGGGGCAATAGCTGGGGCATCTTCTTCTCGACGAGCGCACCGCTCGAGAAGCTCCGCAATCACTTTCGAAGCTTCTTACGAGTGCGAGACGAAGAGGGCCGACGCCTGGTCTTTCGCTATTACGACCCGCGCGTGTTTCGCGAGTATCTGCCGACGTGCACGATTGCGGAGCTGAACGCCGTGTTCGGCCCGGTCGACAAATTCTTCGTCGAAGCGCGCGATACCGACACGGTGTTGGACTACACCCGCGTCGACGACCAGCTTCAGACGACGACGTTTCGCATCGGCGAAAGCGCTCCGCGAAAATCGCGGCTGACTGTCCGCACGGTCAGACAAAACCTGTAGGCGTTCTCCAGCTCAGTCGGGCCGCAGAGCCACGATCGGATCCACTCGACTCGCACGGCGCGCCGGGAGATATGCCGCGGCCAGCGCCACGGCGAGCAACAACGAACCAACCGCCGCGAAGGTCACCGGGTCCGTCGGCGTGACCTGGAACAGGAACTTCGCCAGCACGCGCGTCAAACCCAGCGACGCCAGCCCGCCGAGCACCAACCCGGGCGCGATGAGAAAAATCGTACGCCATAAAACAATGCTCATGACCTGCCCGGGCCCCGCGCCGAGGGCAACCCGCACCCCGATCTCGTGCAGCCGTTGCGCGACGCCATACGCCAATACGCCGTAAATACCGATCATCGCCAACGTGAGCGCGATCAGCGAAAAGGCGAGCAACATCCTCGATTGAAAGCGCGGCGTGAGCGTCGTCCACTCGACCCGTTCGTCGACCGACGAGAGCTGCTCGAGGGCGAGGTTCGGATCGGCCTCTTGCAGCACGCGTCGCATTGCCTGCGGGATGTTGGCCGCACCGGGAGCACGTTTGACGACGTAGGTGACGTGGCCGAGGAAAAACGCGTTGGCCATCTGCGCGACCGGCTGATAGATCGCGCCGTGTGGTTCGTCCGTCACGTCGCTCTGAATCACGTCGTTGGCGATACCGACGATCGTGATCCAATCCGCGGGCGTCGGGTTGTCGCTGTTCGAGATTCGTTTGCCAACGGCGTCGCCCGCCGGCCATAACCTGGCGGCGACCGAGTGCGTGATGATCGCGACGGCGGGGCCCGCCGGGCCGTCGGCCGGCGCGAAGTCGCGTCCGCGCTCGACGCGAATGCCCATCGACCGCAGGTAACCAGGTGTCACGGCGATCTTGTCGGCGGAATACCCATTCGGCAGCGGCCGGCCGTCCTCGAGCTTGAAGTCGCCCTTGATCAATCCCTTGCCGAGCGGGATCCAGTTCACCGCGCCCGCACCGACGACGCCCGGAATGGCAGAGAGACTCGACACAACGCGTTGATGGAAGTCACGCATGTCGGCCGGAGTTTTATAGCTCGCGGGCGGAAGGTCGACCGTCACGGCGAACACATTCGACGGATCGAACCCGAGTTGCACGGAGCGCATGCGCTCGAAGCTGCGCAGCAACAACCCGGCGCCCGTGAGCAGAACGAGAGCAAGCGCGATCTCGCCGACCACGAGCAGCGATCGAATGCGATTGTGACCGCCCGCGATCGTCCGCGCGCCGCTCGTCAGCGCGCGATAGAGCCGATGCTCGGTTGCATGCAGCGCCGGTACCAGACCGCACAGCAATGCCGTGAAAAGCGTGACGCCGGCGGTGAAAGCCAGTGCCGTCGCGTCGAGTTTCACACTGTCGGTGCGGGGGATCGTTCCGTCCGGCGCGAGCGCCAACAGGAGGTGCACAGCAAGCACCGCGAATCCCACGCCGATCACCGCGCCGGCCGCGGATATCGTGAGCGTCTCGGTGAGCATCTGGCGCACCAATCGCCATCGGCCGGCGCCGAGCGCCGTACGCACGGCGATCTCTCGCTCGCGCGTCGAAACGCGCATGAGCAGCAGGTTCGCCACGTTCGCGCAAGCGATCAGCAACACGAAGACAATGGCGCCGGCGAAGATCATCAGCGGTCGTGTCGCATCGCCGACGATGACCGATTTGAGGGGCTGAAGCTCCGGCTTGAACTGCTCGGGATGGAGACCGCGCATCGGCTCGAGGCGCGCCGTGATGGCGCTGAATCGAGCGAACGCCTGGTCCGACGGAACGTCCGCCCTCAGCCGCGCGATCACCCGGCGCATCCGCGTATTGTGCGCATCCGTATGCACGGCGAGCGGAATCCAGAAGGAGGTTCCCGACGGAAAATCGAACGTCGCCGGCATCACTCCGATGACGGTGCGTCGTTTTCCGTCGAGCGTAATCACCGAGCCGACGATCCGCTGATCGCCGCCGAAGCGGGCCCTCCACATCGCGTCGCTGATGATCGCGACATCCGCGGCTCCGTCGCTCGCGTCGGAAGCGGAGAAGGCGCGGCCGATCGCTGGAAAAACGCCAAGTGTCGCGAAGAAGCCGGCGGTGGCGGGCGTCGTGAGGACCTTGACCGGATCACCCACCCCGGTGAGGGTCAGGCCCTCTGATCCATAGGTCACAATGCTCGCGAAGATCGTCGTGTCGCTTTCGACAGCGAGATAATGCTTGTCGTAGAGACCGGGATATGGCGAGAAGATGCCGTCCGGTGCCTTGAAGGACGGCGCGTACAGCCGCTCCTGGTTTGGAAAGGGCAAGGGCCGGAAGAGCACACCGTGCATCACGGTGAACATCGCCGTATTCGCACCGATTCCGAGTGCGAGCGTGAGGACGGCGACGACCGTGAAGGCTGGCGCGCGGCGCATCGAGCGCACCGCGTATCGCAGATCTTGCACGAAACGCTCGAGCCAGAGGCCGCCCGTGCCCCACATGTCGCGCGTGATCTCCTTCACGTGGCCGACGTTTCCGAACTCGCGCCGAACGGCGGCCATCGCAGCCTCGCGCGACTCGCCGCGCGCCATGCGGTCACGCACGGCCATCTCGATGTGGGCGCGGATTTCGTCGTCGAGGTCAGCTCCGCGCTCATCGCGCCGCTGCCATGGCGTTTTCATGACTCACCCTCGGTCAAAGGTGGCCGCATGACGCCGGCGATCGCCGCCGACAACTGCTCCCATTTCGTACGTTCGACAGCGAGCTGCTTCCGGCCGGCGGCAGTCAATGTGTAGACGCGGACCCGCTGCCGATTCTCGGAGACGTCCCAGTCGGCCGAGATCCATTTCTTTTTCTCGAGCCGATGCAGGGCGGGGTAGAGCGAGCCGGTGTCGACTTGCAACGTGTCGTTCGAGCTGGCGCGGATCATCTGTGCGATGCCGTAGCCGTGACGCGGGCCCCAACGCAGGGTTTGCAGGACGATGAAGTCGAGAGTTCCCTGGAGCAGCTCGATGCGGGAAGGCATTTTGTTCTCGGGATGGAGGATGTCTACATGGTTGGATGTAGGATGTCTACATGGTCGGCGTAAGTCAAGAGGCGGCTTGTCGCGGCGCATCGGCGTCCGCGCAACACATGGCAGCCCAACTACACGGCCAGTCCCAACTGCCAACAGCAAACCATCCTTGGCCGTAAGCACTGCATTGCGTCTAGCCGCTCTCTGTGCGCGACGCCATTTTTCGGCCCAGTCGTCTGCCTCACCCCACCCGCGGCCCTCGCCGCGCCAATCGCGCCGCCCTTGCCTCCTACAGCCAAGCCGACCCGTCGCACCCAGGCCTACACCACCGGCGGACCCACCGCCGCCGTCAAGCCTTCCTCGAGCCCGGTCGAACACAAATTCCTGCCGGCGCTCGTCCTCCTCTTCATTGGAAGCGGCTGCGCGGCGCTCATTTACGAAATCGTCTGGTTCCAGCTCCTGAGCCTCATCATCGGCTCGTCGGCTGTCTCCATGGGCGTGCTCCTCGGCACCTTCATGGGCGGAATGTGTCTCGGTAGCCTCTTCTTCTCGAAGTACATCAAGAAGTCCGAGCACCCGTTGCGCGTCTACGCAAAGCTCGAGGCGGCGATCGCGGTGTTCGGCCTGCTGGTCCTGTGGGGTTTGCCCTACGCCGGCGGCTTGTACTTCAAGATCGCCGTCCACGGCATGAGCGGTCTGTTCGTTCGTGGCTTGTTCTGCGCGATCTGTCTCTTGCCGCCCACGCTGCTGATGGGCGCGACGCTGCCGGCGATCGCTCGCTGGGTGCAGACCACGCAAGAAGGTGTGTCGTGGCTTGGCTTCTTCTACGGCGGCAACATCGCGGGCGCGGTCTTCGGCTGTTTGCTCGCTGGTTTCTATCTGTTGCGCGTGCACGACATGGCGTACGCGACATACGTCGCCGTGGCGATCGACATTGCGGTGGTGGTGGCCAGCCTGGCCCTTGCCCGCGTGACGTCGTATACGCCGGCCGAAGACGACGCGAGCGCCGCACCGGCGAAGCCCTGGATCATTCCTCCCGGCACATGGCCCATCTACACGACCGTCGGCCTGTCGGGCATGACGGCGCTCGCGGCGGAAGCGGTATGGACGCGCATGCTCTCGTTGCTCCTCGGCGCGACGACCTACACGTTTTCGCTCATTCTCGCGTCGTTCCTGTTCGGTCTGGGCATCGGCAGCACGGTCGGCGCCATCATCGCCAAAACGACGACGACGCCGAAGCGCGCGCTCGGTATTTGTCAGTTGCTGCTGACGGCCGCGATTGCGTGGGCCGCATGGTCGATGACGCGACAGATTCCGTATTGGCCGATCACGCCCGGGCTGTCGCCGGATCCGACGTACCAGTTCGAGATCGACGTCGTCCGCTGTCTGTGGGTCGTGCTTCCCGCCGCGTGCCTCTGGGGTGCCAGCTTCCCGCTCGGACTCGCCTCGGTCGGTCAGAATGAAAAGGATGCCGGGCGTCTCGTGGGTTCGTTGTATGCGGCGAATACCATCGGCGGCATCGTCGGCGCGCTGTTCGGCAGCTTGTTGATCATCGCCTGGCTCGGCACGCAGGCGGCTCAGAGAATTCTCATCACGCTCGCGGCGATCAGCTCGTTGCTCGTCCTGCTGCCGCTGGTCGGCGACGCGGCGCAGAGAGCGGCGATGAAGTCACGGGGGCTCGTCTTGGGCGCGGTCGCGGCCGTCCTCGCGATCTTCGCGATCCGATCGGTGCCGCCGGTGCCGGCGCTTCTCGTGGGCTATGGCCGTTGGTTCGCGCATCGTCTCGCGAACGAGAACGACTTCATCTACATGGGCGAGGGCATGGTGTCATCCGTCGCCGTGTCGAAGCTGTCGAACGGCGTGTTGAACTATCACAATGCCGGGAAGGTCCAGGCGTCGAGCGAGCCGCAGGACATGCGGCTCCAGCGAATGCTCGGGCACTTCACGACGCTGCTCCCGACGAGCACGAAGCAGAAGGTTCTGGTCATCGGTTGCGGGGCGGGTGTCACCGCCGGCGCGGTGAGCATCAGCCCGGCGCTGGCGGCGGAGACGATCGCGGAGATCGAGCCGTTGGTGCCGAAGGTCGTGTCGACGTACTTCGGAGAGCACAACTACAACGTCGTCACGAACCCAAAGGTGCATGTCCAGATCGACGACGCGCGCCATTTCCTGCTCACGACGCCCGAGAAGTTCGACGCCATCACGTCGGATCCGCTCGATCCGTGGGTCAAGGGCGCCGCAACGCTCTACACACGAGAGTTCTTTGAAGTCGCGAAAGAACACCTGAATCCGGGTGGTGTCGTCACGCTCTTCGTGCAGCTGTACGAGAACAACGCCGACGCGGTGAAAAGCGAGATCGCCACATTCTTCCAGGCGTTCCCGAGCGGCGTGGTGTTCGGCAACACCAATAACGGCGCAGGCTACGACCTCGTGCTCGTCGGCCAATACAGCGACGGCCCGATGAAGATCGACGTCAACTCGATCGCGCAGCGCCTCGCGACGCCGGAGTACGCCCAGGTCGCGCAGTCGCTCCGCGAGATCGGCTTCAACTCCGCGACGGAGCTTCTGGCGACGTTCGCCGGCGACGAGCCGATGCTCCGCCCCTGGCTCGCCGACGCACAGATCAACCGGGACCGCAACCTGCGCCTGCAGTTCCTTGCCGGCGCCAGCCTGAACACCTACGACCAGGCGGGGATCTACAGCCAGATGTTGCAGTACCGCCGCTGGCCCGAGGGATTGTTCCAGGGAACCCCGGAGCAGTTGACTCAGATCCGCGGAATGATGGGCGGGTTCTGACTTCTCCTGGCGCACACCGACGACGAGAAACTAGAGACGAGCATTCTCGAGATCTGATTCGGCACGGGACTCCGGAATTCCGGCGCATAACGCTCGCGCTGTTCTCGGGTGGGTTCGCGACGTTCGCGCTGCTGTACTGCGTGCAGCCGCTGATGCCGGTGTTCGCGCACGACTTCCACGTGAGCGCGGCGCAGAGCTCACTCGCGCTGTCGCTCACGACCGCGCTGCTGGCGCCGGCGATGATCGTCGCGGGGGCGATCTCCGAAGCGCGCGGCAGAAAGTCGCTGATGATCGCTTCGTTGTTCGCGTCGGCGGTGATCATGTTCCTCTCCGCGTTTGCGCGGCGGTGGGAGGTGTTCGTCGCCGCGCGGGCGCTTGTCGGCATTACGTTCGCCGGGCTTCCCGCCGTGTCGATGGCGTACCTCAGCGAGGAGGTCCATCCGCAGTCGATCGGTCTGGCGATGGGCCTCACCATCGGTGGCAACGGTCTGGGCGGAATGTTCGGGCGACTCATCGCGTCGTCGCTCGCCGACGTGCTCTCGTGGCGCTACTCGGTCGGCGCCATCGGCGCGCTTGGTCTGGTGGCGGCGTTTGTGTTCTGGCGCGCGCTGCCGCCGTCGCGCCATTTCACGCCGCGTCCGCTGCGGGCCTTAGCGCTCACGGAATCTCTTTGGGCTCAATTGCGCGATGTGCGACTGGTTCCATTGTACGCGGAAGGATTTCTGCTGAGCGGATCGTTCGTGACGACGTACAACTACGTCACGTATCATCTACTCGCGCCACCCTACTCGCTGAGCCAGACCGTCGTCGGAGCGATCTTCGTCGTGTACCCGGTCGGCATCGTGGCATCGGCGTGGATCGGAGCGCTCGCGGGGCGCGCCGGCCGTGGTCGAATGCTGCTATCGATGCTCGCGTTGATGGCGGTCGGCGTGAGCCTGACGCTGCTGCTGCCGCTGGTTTGGGTCGTCATCGGTATTGCGACCGTGACCTTTGGGTTCTTCGCGGGCCACTCGGTGGCGAGCGCCTGGGTCGGCTTGCGTGCGACGCACGCGAAGGCGCAGGCGGCGGCGCTGTATTTGTTCTTTTACTACATGGGCTCGAGCGTCGCCGGATCGGCCGGTGGCATCGCGTGGGCGCGCGGCAGGTGGCCAGGAGTCGTCGCGTTCGTCGCCACGATGATCGTCGCCGCATTGGTCATCGCGGTTCCGCTCCAGCGCGGCGCGGTTACGGACCCTGCCACAGCACATGGCTGATCATCCAGCGGCCATCATACTTTCCTAATAGAATGTAGTCGGTACCCCACCACGCGCGGACTTTCGCGCTGGCCGTCTGGTCCTGCACGTCGAAGAGCGTGACCTCGCGCGGGGCGGTGTCGGGTGTCGTCCGCTTGTTGGCCTTGAAGCGCCGCGCGTAGCCGATCGCCTCCTCGTACGACATCTTCTCGCCGGCATAGCTGGTGGAATCCTTCTCCTTCCAGAATCCATACTTGAACAGCTCCGGCCGGAGACTGCGGACGAGCTTCGCGGTGTCGCCCTCGTAGAAGCCCTCGAGATAGTCGAGCACCGCGCGCTTCACCCCATCGCGTTGCAGCGCGGCAATGGGAACGCGGTAGATGTCGGCGATGCCCCCGGCTCGGGCGCTCGTGAAGAACAGCCATTGGCCGTCCGGCGAGATGTGCGGCCCGTATTCGTATTCTTTGGAATTGATGGGCGCGGGCAGGTGGCGCATCGGCGCCCACGCGCCGTCGGCGAACGTGGACATGTACAGATCGTCACCACCGAGTCCATCCGGCGCACCGTCGCGGCTGACGAGCATCGTACGCTCGTCGGGCGAGATGTACACGTTCGTCTCGTAGCCGAGATTGATTGTTTTGCCGAGGTTCTCCGGCGTCGCGAAGCGGAGGCCTGATTTGTCGAGTGGTTTGGCCTTCCACACATTGTGCAGCTGACGCGGATTCGGCCCCGCGATTCCTCCTGGTCGCGTGGAGATGAAGTACAACGTGCCGTTGCCCGCGACGGACGGGCAGAACTCCTGTGCGTCGGTGTTCACCGGGGCTTCGATCCGGTGAGGATCTCCCCAGGCTGACTCGCTCGTCCGCTCCGCCATCCAGAGGTCGAGTGCGCGCGCCGGACCCGGATCACCGGGCCTGGCCGGCCGATTGGAGCTGAAGTACATGCGCTTTCCATCCGGCGTCAGCTTCGGCTCGCGGTCGTTGTACGTGCCAGAGAAGGGCAGTGTGGCGGGCGGCGACCACTTTCCGTTCTCGAGGCGCGAGACGACGATGCGATGTTTGCTCCAGTCCTTCGTATGAATCGTATAAAAGAACTCTCGTCCGTTCGGCGACAGCGTCCCGAAGGACTCACCGCTGTCGGGACGCGAGATCTGTCCTTTGGCGAAAATCTGGACCGAGTCGGTTTGCGCGGCGGCAACCTGCGTCGCGGCGAGCGAGCCAACGAAGGTGAGAGCCTTGATCATCCGTGTCGGTGGAGAAGGTTGAACAGGAGGGTACATCGCCGCGCACGGTGGTTCCACGCTGAATCGACGAAACGTCCGCGCCGCGCGACGAACCGACGGCCGCCGAGCGTCCCGGGCGCCATATTACGCCCGTGATCGAGCGTGAGAGCTTCTCATTCTGGCGGCTGAACGTCGCCGGTTGGCTGGCCTACGATGTCGCGATGTCGCTCTCGCGAATCGGCCGCTTCCCATTCGTGTACATGATCTGCACGAAGACCGCGCTTGCGGCCATGGGACTGTTGATCACGGGATTCATTCTGCGGCCACTGTATCGGTGGCTCTTGACCGACGATCCGCGGCTCATGCTCGTCATCGTCGTAACGACGGTTGCGTCCTACGCCGCTGCCCTCGTGTGGACCGCGGGCGATGGCATCGCCGACCTCCACATCGTGCGGGTGTTCCTGAATCCGGATGCTCGAATCACCAGTTTCTGGCAGCTCTTCGGCGGCACGCTGTACAACGCGTTCACGCTCGTGGCGTGGAGCGTCTTCTACGTCGGCGCGAAACATCAACAGGCATTACATGCCCAGCGCGAACGTACGCTGCGCGCCGAGGCGCTGGCGCATCAAGCGCGCCTCGAGTCGTTGCGGTGGCAGCTGAACCCACACTTCCTGTTCAACGCGCTGAACGCGATCTCGACGCTCGTCATCGACGGCCGAAGCACCGAGGCCGCGGCGATGATCGCGCGGCTCGGCGATCTGTTGCGGAGCAGCCTCGAGCTGCCAAGCGAAACGGAGATCCCGCTCGCCGCGGAGCTCGAGCTCGTCCAACGCTATCTCGACATCGAGCAGGTCCGACTCGGCGATCGTCTCGCGCTCGAAATGAGGATCGACGAGAATGCTCGCGGCGCGAATGTGCCGCCGTTGATCCTGCAGCCGATCGTCGAGAACGCGATCAAGCACGCCATTGCCCCGCGCGCCCGCGGCGGCCGGGTCGTCGTCACGGCCCGGCGCGCCGACGACCGGCTTCAGCTCGCCGTCGAAGACGACGGCCCCGGGTTTCCCGAGGCGCCGAACGGAAACGGGCCGCACGCCGGAATCGGTTTAACGAATACTCGTGAGCGTTTACGATATCTCTACGGAGATGCGCAGCGTTTCACGTTGGACCGCGGCGAGCTCGGAGGGTGGCGCGTCGTTTTCGATCTGCCGTTTCACCAGTGAAGGTCCTGATCGTCGATGACGAGCCGCTGGCGCGGCGCGGACTCCGGGTGCGACTGGAGCGCCTGCCTGACATCGACATCATCGGTGAGGCGGAATCCGGCTCGGACGCCGTCGCGGCGATCGAGTCATTGTCGCCCGACGTCGTCCTGCTCGACGTGCAGATGCCTGAGCTCGACGGCTTCGATGTCATCGATGCGATCGGCGCGGACGCGATGCCGATCACCGTCTTCGTCACGGCCCACGATGCCCACGCCATTCGCGCCTTCGACACGCATGCGCTCGACTACCTACTCAAGCCCGTCGACGACGAACGATTCGTGCGCGCGATCGAGCGGGCGCGTATCCGCGTCGCGGAGCGTGATGCTCGCGCGCGCGAGCTCGGCGGCCTCCTGGCGTCGCCCGAGCGCGACCGCCGCATCGTGCTGCGCGACCGCGGACGGGTGATCGTCCTCGACCACGGTGACATCGATTGGATCTCCGCCGAAGGGGACTACGTTCGCGTCTACGCGGGTGGCCGAGGTTATCTCGTGAGGCACACCATGGTCGCCATGGAGTCGCGGCTGGACGCGAAGGCGTTCGCCCGAATTCATCGCTCGGCCATTGTGAATGTGACGCGCGTCCGGGAGATTCGAACACACGGCGATCGCGACTACCTCGTGATCCTGCGCGATGGAACGCGGCTCAAAATGAGCCGCAGCTACCGCGACCGGTTGACCTTTCCGACCTGAGGGCATGGCCGATATCTACGAAGTCTTGGATCGACTGGGGGTCGAGTACACGACGTACGAGCACCAGGCGGTGCATACCTGCGAGGCGGCGCTCGCCGCGATCCCCGACAAGACGTCGGTTCAGACGAAGAATCTCTTCCTGCGCGACAAGCCCGGTCGGCGGCACTTTCTGCTCGTGACCTCATGCGAGAAGGCGGTCGATATCAAGGGGTTCGCCGAATCCATCGGCGCCGGGCACCTGAGCTTCGGATCGGCCGAACGACTCGACAGGCATCTGGGTTTGACCCCCGGCTCGGTGACCGTGCTCGGGTTGATCAACGATCCGACACATTCGGTCGAGCTCTATGTCGACGCCGATGTGTGGGCGCGAGAGAAGTGGAACTGTCATCCTCTCATCAACACCGCCACGCTGGTGATTTCGCGGCCGGATGTTGAACGCTTTATCGCGTATACTGGACACTCACCGCATATCGTCGCCGTATCGGAGCGCAACGCGTAACGCGCGGTGTCGCGTGTGATGCGTCACCGCATCGGCGCGCGACAGGCGCGCGGGAAGGCCTCGCAATAACCCATTCGACTATTGCCGGCCTGCTTCGAGCGCAACACCGCGTGCACGACGGCACGCCCAAGCACATCGGCAGCCGCCTCGAAGATGGCGCCGAGCTCCTGGTTCGTCATGGTGTAGCTGGGCGACGCGGTCGAGACGCCGAAGATCGTATCGCCGTCGCCGATACCGTGCACTGGTTTGATCGCTCGCGACAATCCGTCGTTCGCGATCGCCGCCATCCGCTCGGCGTCCAAGTCCGCGAGTGGTGCATCGGTCGCGATCACCGCGATCGTCGTGTTGGTGGGCGCGTTGTCCGAGCCGTCTGGCGCGGCGCCGCGACCACGGCTCCGGCCGCCGCGAAAGGCGGCGCACTCCTGCGAGCTTGGCGCAAGAAGATTGAACTCGTTGTTCATCTCGAGCGCCGCGCCGTACGGGAGACACGTCTTCGGGTCGATCGGAGAGCCGGCGGGATTGAGCGCCACGATCGCGCCAACGACGTATCCGTTCGACAGCTTGACGCTCGCCGAGCCAAGTCCCCAGCCGGCCCCCGTGCCGGCGCCTTTGCGCCCTTGTGGAACCGCGCCGGTCGTCGCCGCGTCCGCGGCACGATAGCCGAAGTCGGCATCGGGGCGTTTCTTGAAATCCCCGCCGCGGCCAAGGTCCAACAAGATCGCCGCGGGGACGATCGGAACGACGCCGCCGGCGACGGGAAATCCAAAACCGCGCTCTTCCATCCATCGCATCACGCCGCTCGCCGCATCGAGGCCGAATGCGCTGCCGCCGCTCAACACAATTGCCTGGACTGTGCGGACGGTGCCGCCGGGCTTGAGCAGATCGGTTTCCTTCGTGCCGGGCGCGCCACCCATCTGGCTGTAACCCGCGGTCATACCGCCGCGCTTCTCACGGGCGCTGTCGGTCATCACGACGGTCGTTCCCGTGCGATAGCCGTCGCCGATGCGCTCATACTGTCCGACTCTGATGCCTGGAACATCCGTGATGCTGTTCGTCGGGCCCGGTCCAACTTGAGTGATCGGCCCACGCCCATTCTGCGCGACCGCCGCCGGCGCGGTGATCGCCGCCGCCACCAGACGTACAACACAAGCCCTGGCAAAGCGATTCATGATCTGTTCCTCCGCACTTGGGACACCTCGCATGCCGTGGCAATGCTCAAAGCTAGACCGTTCATCTCGCCGAGGAATCGTTTGCCGGCGCGTGCCGTGGGATAGCTTTCGCGAACACTCGCCGCTCGAGAGAGAATGGGTTACCTCGCCGTGCTGGTGGCATACGCGATCGCGCAAGTCGCTCTGGGCGCGTGGATCGCGCGCCGCGTCAAAACCTCGAACGACTTCTCCGTCGCCGGCCGAACGCTTGGCCCCGGTCTCATTTTTTCGACGATGCTCGCCGCGAATATCGGCGCGGGCTCCACCGTCGGCGCGGCCGGGCTCGGGTATCGCGACGGGCTCGCGGCCATCTGGTGGGTGCTGTCGGCGGGTATAGGGTCCATCGTTCTCGCGCTGTGGATTGGACCCGCGATTCGGCGCGCCGCCGCCGAGCACGACCTCAAAACCGTTGGCGACTATTTAGAGTTTCGGTATGGCGTTGCCGTGCGGTCGATCATCGCGGCGTTGCTCTGGTTGGGGTCGATTTTCATCCTCGCCGGCCAGCTGATCGCGATCTCGAAGATCTTGAACGTCCTGGTCGGATTGCCGAACGCCTTTGGATGTGTCGCTGGAGGGGTGCTGATTACCATTTACTTCACCGCCGGCGGGCTGCTGACGTCCGCGTACGTCAACGTCGTCCAGCTGGTCGTGAAGCTCGCCGGGTTTGCCGTCGCGATTCCGTTCGCGCTGTCGGCCGCCGGTGGCTGGGGCGCGGTCCGCGCGATTCAACCGACGGCAGACTATTGGAGTCTTTGGAGCGGCGGTTCGTCCGGCATCGTGTATCTCGCGATGTTGGGACCGGCCTTCGTCGTTGCGCCGGGCTTGCTGCAGAAGATCTATGGCGCTCGGGATGATCGCGCGGTTCGAATCGGCGTGGGCGCCAACGCGCTGGCCTTGCTCGTGTACGCATTCGTGCCGGTTTTGCTCGGTGTCATCGCGCGCGGACGTTTTCCGAGCTTGCCCGACCACGAGCTGGCGCTGCCGACGCTGTTGACGTCGGGTGTGCCGGCCGCCGTGGGCGCGTTCGGACTCGCGGCCGTATTGTCGGCCGAGCTCAGCGCCGCCGACTCGCTGCTGTTCGCGCTCACGACGTCGCTCGCGCATGATTTCTATCGCCGGTTCGTCAATCGCGGTGCGGGCGACGCGCAACTGCTTCGCGTGACGCGAATGACCGCCGCCATCGCGGGTGCGTTCGGTATCGGTGTTGCGCTCGTCGCGGCGGGTGTGATTTCAGCGCTCAGTATTTTCTACACCATCATGGGCGTCACGCTATTCGTGCCGATCATTGCAGGCCTTTTCAGTACTCGCACGACGACGAGGGACGCGCTTGCGGCGATATGCGCCGGGGTCGCGATCATTGCCGGACTGCGACTCTTTCATCCTGGGCCGTTGCCGGGCGGCGTCACGCCGGCGCTGACGGGACTGGCCGGAGCTGTACTGGCGTTCGTCGTTTCGCGAGGTGCAGGTCGGCTGACCAAGCGGGCTGACGGCTCGGCGAAAACTCGGTTGGGGTCGACAGGCGATTGACATTTATCCAAAAGCCCAACAAACGGAGAATTCGAAAAGCAGAAGATCAGGAAACCAGAAACGAGAAAACAAAAAGAAAACCAGAAACGAGAAAACCAGAAAAAAAACAGAAAGATCTTTCAACCGCAGAGGGCGCAGAGGCACGCGGAGGAGACCAGAACTACACGTTGTTCTGGTCTCCTCTGCGCCCTCTGCGGTTAAAACTCTGGTTTTATGTTTTGGGAGTTCCGGGGTCCGCTCTCCGCTCTTCCGCTCCCCGCGCTCCCGATTCCGTCACGGCTGCGGCTGAAGCTGGGTGGTCGTCACCGCGCTCGTTGGTTTGCTCCCGTACTTCTCGAACCAGCTGCGTAGATAGAGCTGGGTTCGCAGGAAATTCGACGGTGTGCTCGTCGTTCCATGGTACTCGTTGTTCACGCGAATGAGCGCCGTCGGAATTCCACGTAGGCGGAGCGCCCGATAGAACTCCTCGGATTGCGGCATCGGCGTGCGCAGATCGAGCACGCCCGTCATGAGCAGCGTCGGTGTCTTCACGCGGCCGACATACATGATCGGCGACCGGCGAAGATGCTCGCTGGGATCCTCCCAGAACGGCTTTTCAAAATTCTGATACCAGCTCGCGCCGTCCGTCTCGCCGACGAAGCTCAGCCAATTGATCACCGGACAGAGCGACGCGGCCGCGGCGAAGCGGTCCGTGTGGCCAACCGTCCACGCGGTCAGCACGCCACCGCCCGAGCAGCCGGTGACATACAGGCTCTTGGTGTCGATGTATCCGCGGCCGATCACCGTGTCGACGCCGGCCATCAAATCGTCGAAGTCCTTGTCCGGATACGCATTCCGGATCTGATCCATGAACTTGTAGCCATAGCCCGTGCTGCCGCGCGGATTCGTGTAGAGCACGACGTACCCGGCCGCGGCGTGGTCCTGCCGCGAGAAGCTGAAGCCCACGTTGTACATCGACCACGGGCCGCCATGGATGTCCAAGATCAGCGGATACTTCTTCGTCGCATCAAAGCCCGGCGGCTTCACGATCCAGCCTTGGATGCGGAGATTGTCCTTCGACGTGTACCAGATCTCCTCGGTCTGTGCGAGCTGTTTCCCGGCCAGCACATCGGCATTGACCGCGGTCAGCTGCGTGAACGTCGACGCCGTACCGGTCTTCGGAATCGTGAACGTCACGACGTCATTCGGCTGTGTCGGCGTCGACCGAACGCCAACCGCGGTGCCGTTCTTGTTGATGCTGGCGATCGTGAGCATCTGCTTGCCCGACGTCACCGGTCGACTCTGACCGGCCGTCGTCACGAAATACAAGTTCTTTGAACCCTCGCTCTCGACGCTGAAATACAATCCGCTGTTGTCGTCGGCCCACACGAGGCCCGACATCGGACGATCGAGCGTGCCGGAGACGACGCGTGCATTGCTCCCGTCGGCGTTCATCAGCCAGATCTTGTTGTCGGGTTGCGCCGAGTGGAACGTCGAGTCGGCCGACATGAAGGCGATGGTCTTGCCGTCGGGCGAATACAGCGGGCCGGTGCTCGTGCCGTTGCGATGCGTCAACTGCTTGATCTCACCCGTCTCGACGTTCGCGGCGTAGATCGCCGACTTGCGATAGGCGTCCTCACCCTTCGCTTCGCGCAGACCGGAGAACGCGATCCACTTGCCGTCCGCCGAGAAGGCGGGCGCGGAGTGGTTCCAATCGCCGTTGGTGATCTGACGTGGGGTGCCGCCGTCGGCGGGAATGATGAAGATGTGACGGTACGCGTCGTCGTTGAAGCCGACGCGATCGGACCGGAAGTTGAGCCGCGTGATCACCTTCGGCGGCTCGGTCCACTTCGCGCCTTTCGGCGGCGCGGGCATATCGATGCGCCAAGTATCCTTGATCGGCACGTTCATGTTGAACGCGATGTACTTCCCGTCGGGGGACCACTCGAGCCCTGACGGCGACTCCGTGAGATGCGAGATCTGTGTAACCGCGCCCTCGGCGTCCATGTACCGAACGAAGATCTGCGAGCCGCTCGGCTCGCCGCGCGCGATGTAGGCGATGCGCTTTCCATCCGGTGACCAGCTGACGTCGGAACCCTGCACGAGCGACCGCTGGTGCGTGCCGTCGGCGTTCATCAACCAGATCGACGACTCCCACTTGTCGTTCATCTTGTCGACCCAACGGCGGCCGAAGAGGATCTGCGTCCCGTCCGGCGAGAGCTGGGGCGCGGACACTTCCTCCCAGTCGAGATACTGCGCGAGCTGAATGCGGTTTGCAGGCCGCGGCTGCTGGGCGATCAGGGGAACCGCGAAGACGCAGAAGAGCGACACTGCGACGCGGTTGAGGCGAGTCGAGCGCATTGTGCCTCCCGGGTGAAACAGGGGGTTGGGTTGGGTTCAATACTGACGTGGGACGGGCGGGCTGGTAAGAGGGACTGCTTTTCCGTGTCTCGCTTCGCCTTCCGCCGCGGTCAGCCGCAGGCCGGGCGCGGGCCGGAGCCGCCGACCGGACGCAGGCCGGTAGCCGCCGACCGGACCCCGTCATATCGTCAAGGCGTGCGCAGTCTTCATTGGCTCATCGTGCCCGCCGCGTGTCTCCACCTCCGCACCGCGAACGCGCAGCAGCTGCGCGGCGTCGTGCGAGACAGCGCGTTCAACGCACCGCTTCCCGGCGCCGTGGTCTCCGTCGTCGATTCGGGCGGCGGCGCGGGCAGTCGCACAATCTCCGACGCGACGGGCCGCTTCGCCGTCTCGCTATCGCCTCGAAGCGTCAGACTTCGCGTCATCCGCATCGGCTACCGTCCCCGCGACATCATGATTCCGAAGGGGACAAATCCGACAGTCGACGTCGTGATGGTTCGTCTTCCACCGGTGCTCAACGCGGTCCAAGTCTTCGGCGACAAACTCTGTCCCGGCTCGGCCGACCGCGGTCCCGCGTTTCAACTGTGGGAGCAGGCGCGCGCCGGACTGCTCGCCGCTGTGGTCGCGCGCGAAGCCAAACCCGCGATGGCGACATCGCTCGTCTACAAGCGACAGCTGACGGCGAGTGACGGTTTGGTCGTGCGTCAAGAGACGAAGGTCAACAGCGGGCGAACATCTCGGCCGTTCCTCGCGGCGGCATCCGCCGCGGAGTTTGCGGCGACGGGCTACATGCATGAGGATCGAAACGGCCGAATGTTTTACGCACCGGACGCCGACATCCTCCTCGATGAGTCGTTCGCCACCTCGCATTGCTTTCAGTTGCAAGCGGCCGACGCGGCGCACGCGGATCAGATCGGCCTCGCGTTTACGCCGGCCCGCGACCGCGACGACGTCGTGGACGTCCGCGGCGTGATCTGGATGACTCGCGCGTCGCCGTCGCTCCGTTCTCTCGTCTTTCGCTATACGGAGCTCGAGCCGGCGAGCATCGCCGCCGGCGCCGGCGGGCATTTAGTGTTTCGTGATGTCGCGAACGGCGTGTCGTTCATCGAGCGTTGGGTGCTGCGACTACCGATATTGCGACCGAATGGTCCGACGTCTCGATCCGCGCGCCGGCGTCAAGAGGTCACTGAGCTGCACGTCACGGGGATCGACGAGTCGGGCGGGATGGTGCTGGCGACATCGTGGCCGGATGGGACGAGCTGGAACCTCCCAATGACCGGCGTCGCGGGCACCGTTGTGCAGCGCTCGGGCGGAGAGCGTGTACCGTTTGCGATCGTGAGCGTCGACGGAACAAAGGACACGGTCGTGGCCGACGCGACGGGCGCCTTCATGCTGACGCCGATGGTTCCGGGCCGATATCTCATCGCCGCCACCGACACGACGCTGCATGCGTTCGCAGCGCCGCGCGGCACGAATCGCACGGTCGACGTCCCTCGCGACGCGCTCACAGTGACGCGGTTCGAGGTTGCGCCAATCCTCGGCGTGTTGAACGATCTGTGCTCGAATCAGCGTCATCGCCGCGATGACACTCGAGAGACGACGACGATCGTCGGCCGCGTCGTGCTGCCCGACAGTCTCACCGAGCGCGGCCCGACGGTGCGCGGAACGTGGCAGGCTGATTACACCGTGGGCGCAGGTGTCGCGATCACGACGGGCGAGCAGGTATCGACGGTCGATGCGCTCGGTCGCTTCGCACTGTGCGGTGTTGCCGTGACCCGCCGCCTCCAGCTCCGAGTCTCGGCGGGCAACGTCAGCGCCGACACAACCGTGAAGCCATTGCCCGGGTCGTTCACGGCGGTTGACTGGCGGCCGGGCCGCCTCAACCCCGTTGGCAGCGGGAATCTGGCCGGTGTCATCACCCTCGCACGAAGCAAGGCGGCGCTGAGCGGCGTCGAGGTCACGCTGATGCCGGCCGGCCGCTCCGTGGTGACAGGCGACGACGGGCTCTTCGAGTTTTCTGATATTCCGGCAGGCGCGTACCAGCTGCGCGTTCGAGGGGTCGGCCACACACCAGTCATCGACTCGGTTGTCGTCGAGCCGGGGCAGAAAGTCCTCCGCTCGTATGGGCTCGAGCGCGTCGCGTCATTGGACACCGTTCGCAGTGTCGCGGCCGAGGGAAAGTTCATTTCCCCGGCGCTGCGAGGATTCGAGGAACGGCGCCGCGGCGGGTTCGGCTCGTTCATTCCGGATTCGCTGTTGCGCCTCCGAGAGAACTCTAAACTTTCGGATCTCGTGCGGATGTTGCCGGGGCTCGGGACGGTCGCGGGTGCGAGCGGGTCGTACTACGCCGTGTCGTCGCGCGACACGCGCAGCGGCCGTATGGTGTTTTCGCCTGGGCAGCCTGGGCGTTGTTATGTATCGATCTACATCGACGGGGTCTTGGTCTTCGAGCACCCGCCGTCTCCGGGAAATCCCCCGCGCAACCTCGAAGACTTTTCGGTGTCGACGCTCGGCGGCGTCGAGTTTTATGCGAGCTCGGCGACCACGCCGCCTCAGTTCAAGCAGAGCCAGTGCGGAACGCTTTTGCTTTGGAGCCGAGAGAAATAGGGCGGGGGTGGACGGTTCCACCAATCCGCCTGGCAGTTTACCGGTTCACACCAATCGCTTACGCACGCGTTTGCGCGGATAAAGCGTTTCGTCCCTCCAATCGGCCTTGCGGGCCCATTGCCCCCATCGTACGTTGCGGCTCGAACTCGGACGTTTACGGCCGTTAGGCCCGCCTGCGGGCCATCCGGACACCGAGTGTGACCATTTCGCATCCCGCCTGAGTTGATCGTCAGAATTCTCATCGCAGTTTGCTTACATCTCGATCTCTCTGGCAGACCCACCCGACTGCCGCCGAGTCATCTCTGCGGTTGCCTCTCGTCGTTCCCTCGTCAGCGGTAGCAATAGCGATAGCACTGTCGTAGTTGCCCCTTTTTCTCATCAAGGGAGTGAGATGAACATCATGGACACGACGCATCGTGCTCGAGCATCCGCCGCCGCGCTAGTTGGCGGGCTGCTCGCCCTGCCGGTCGCCGGAGCACAAGCGCAAAACGCGGTGATCACCGGGAAGATCACCAGCGAGGCGGGCGCACCGGTCGATCAAGCAAACGTCTATATCAACGACCTTGGTGTTTCGGTCGGGACGAATCCGCAGGGTGCCTACACGATCACCATTCCGTCCGCGCGCGTGAATGGGCAGCAGCTGAACCTGCGGGTTCGGGCCATCGGGTATCAGCCAGGTCTGCGTCCCATTCGCATCACGGCCGGTAGCCAGACGCAAGACTTCGCGCTGAAGCAGGACATCAATCGACTGAATGAGGTGGTGGTCACCGGCACCGTCGGCGAGGGGACGGAGCGGTCGAAGGTTCCGTTCGCCATTTCACGCCTCACCGATGAAGATCTCCCGGTGCCGGCGCTCGATCCGATATCGGCGCTCCAGGGAAAGATCTCCGGTGTTCGCATTGCGTCGACGAGCGGGCGGCCGGGACAGGCGCCGGAAATCATGCTGCGCGCTCCGACGTCCATCAACGCGCAGGGCAGAAGTCAATCGCCCCTGTTTGTGGTTGACGGGGTTGTCCTCAATGTGGGCAGCTTCGACGAGTTGGGCGGACTCGACATCGAGTCCGTCGAAGTCGTGAAGGGCGCGGCAGGCGCATCCATCTACGGCGCCACGGCCGCCAACGGCGTCATCGTGATCAAGACGAAACGCGGCGGAACGCAGGATGGAATCAAGTTCAACTTCCGGTCGGAGTACGGCCAGAGCACGCTGAACAGCTTCAACTATCGAATGCCGCTCTATAGCGCGATGCAGCTCGACGAGACGGGCACTCGCTTTTGCGTGAGAGGCTCGGGTGGTGTGTCCCCGTGTTCGCGGTCGATCAACTGGATGTCGGAGATCATGCGCATCAACGGCGTCGTTACCGACACCGTCCGCACCCAAATGGGGGTCCAGTTCGCCGCAAACAGCATCAGCGCCGCCGGCGGCGAATTCTTGAATGTCTACGAGGCGAACGTGTGGCCGGGGCAGCGATATAACCCGCTCGCGACGTTGGCGACTCCGCAGGCCACCACGCTCAATTCGATCGATGCCTCCGGCCGGGTCGGCGGTGTGCGTTTCTTCGCGAGCGGATCGTATACGGACGATCAGGGCGCCATTCGGGGTGAGACGGGCCAGCAAACGCGCCGCGGCCGCGTCAACCTGGATTACCAGCCCCGCTCGAATACCACGATTGCGATCAGCACGATGTACGATCGAAGCACCACGGATCTGCATGGCGCTCCGTTCGGAACCATCGCCCGCTCGAAGCCCGGGACCAACTACCTCGGGCGCGACTCGTTGGGCCGGTCGTTTCTGACCGGCGCCATCGGAACACTCAACGGTGACGGTGGGCTGCTTTACAACGCGGAGAACGAGATCAACTACCGCGTGTCGAACCGATTCATCGGCGGAGCCACCGCGACCTACTTCCCGGCGGACTGGATCAACTTCGACGCGAACGCCGGCTACGACCAGCGCACGCGCGCGGACCGCGATTGGGTGGCCAAGGGATATCGAAGCACTGGCATCAGTCTCAACACGAACCTCGGCAACGGATCGATCAGCGACCTCACCGACGAAGATCTCAATGGCGCCGTCGGGGCGACGTTGCGGAAGCAGCTCAGGAGTGATTTGCTCGGGAAGATGGTCGTTCGCGGCTCGTTCGAGCAACAAAAGCAACTCGCCCAGCGAGGCGCCGGGAACCAGTTCATCGTAAAGGACGTGTTTACGTTGAGCAACCTGAGCACCGGCGTAACGGCGACTTCGAGGGAGCAGACGATCAAGCGGGCCGGTGCCTTCGTCGGCGCGACGGCAGAGTACAAGGACCGCTACATCGTCGACGGCACATTCCGATATGACGGAAGCTCGCTCTTCGGCGCCGGCAACCGGTGGGCGCCGTTCGGACGCGTGTCCGGCGTCTGGCGGATATCGGAGGAGCCATTCTTCCATGTCCCGCGCCTCAGCGACTTCCGGGTTCGGGCCTCCCGTGGAACGGCGGGCAACTCGCCGGCATTCGTCGCGCAGTTCGAGACGTATAACTGCTCCGCGACCGGTTGTTCACTCGAGCAGGCCGGCAATCCGCTGCTGAAACCGGAAACGACCGCCCAAACGGAGCTGGGCACCGACCTCACGCTCTTCGACCGACTCGGCGTGACGTTCACGTACGTCGACTCCAAGACGAAGAACCAGGTGCTGCCGGCTCCGACGCCGACGACCTATGGCTTCAGCACGCAGTGGCAGAACGCCGGTACCCTCGCGAGCAAGACATTCGAGTTGGAGGCGAGTCTCCCCGTCGTGACTCGGCGGAACTTCACCTGGAACGTGAAGGGCACGTGGGACAAGACGCGCACGTGGATCAGTGAGTTGTTCGTGCCAGGTTTCTTCGCCACCGGCGGGACCGGTCAGGGAACCGGCAGCTTCTTCCGCTTTGACTCATCGAGCGTAACGAACTGCTCTCTGCTACAATCGCGCTCGGGTTGCCTAGCGACGGATAACCGCCCGCTGAACCTCTACGGCAACATTTGGGGCCGGGCGTTCTACAGAGGCTGCTCGACGTTGCCGACCACTGTGCAGGCTGACTGTGGCCCGGGCAAGGCCTTCCAAGTGAACAACGAAGGCTGGGTCGTCTGGACGGGCGCAGGAAACTCGGTTGGTGACGGAATCACGAAGAATCTCTGGCAGACGAGACTTTCCGCCGCGCAATCTCCCTGGAACACCCCGCTGTCGTGGGGCCACCCGATCGTGATGCGCCCACTGAAGGGCCAGTCGGGCGAGGGCTCTGCCGAGCTTCACATCGTCGGAAACGTGATGCCCAAGTTCCGGTCGACGTTCAACAGCACGATGCAGTACAAGCGGCTGACGCTCTATGGACTCATCGACGGCACGTTTGGCCAGTACGTGTATAACCAAACGCGCCAGTGGGGTTTCCTCGATCTCAGCTCGTCAGAGTTCGACCAGGGCGGGAAATCGGTCGAAGACGCAAAGCCGATCGGCTATGCCTGGCGTGTCGGGCCGGCGGAGGCTGGTCAGGGAAGCGGCGGTTTCTACGATATGCTCGGGCCAAACAACAACAGCACGGAGCTCGCGAGCTACGCCAAGATCCGCGAGCTGAGCCTCACATATCGATTCGGCGCGCTGCCGCGATTCGGCGGTGACTGGACGGTCGGCTTCACGGGCAGAAACCTCTACACCTTCACGAATTACGGCGGTACCGATCCCGAGACTGGTCAGTGCTCGAGCAACACGACGTGCATCACCGGCTCATCCCTGCTGAACGCGGTCGATGCATTCGAGTTCCCGACGCTGCGCCGCTTCACGGTCACGCTCTCCACGCGCTTCTAGGAGCCCGCCCACTATGCGACGCAGATTAGCACTGTTCGGACTAGCGCTTGGAGCGGGCTTTGTGGCGTTCGGGGCATGCAAGGATAGCGACCTCGAAGTCACCAACCCGAATGCCGGCGACACAAAGCGCGTGCTCGCCACGCCGGTTGACGCCGAGAACCTGCTCGGCACCTACTTCAAGCGATGGTCAGTCGCTTTCTACGGTGGCGGCACTGTCGGCCAGGCTCCGCCGTCGACGTTCGAGGGAATGGCCAATGTCATGTCCCTCCAGAATTTCTCGAGCCTGGCGAACAACTGCCAGAATATCCGCACGCCGTTCACCGGCGCGGCGAACGTCAACACGCCGGGGAATCCATGCAAGGACGAGCAGTACAACTCCTTCGCTGTCCTCGGTGAAGTTCAACGCGTCGCGTCGAACTTCCTCGGGGTGGTCGACGGGTTCGCGACGTTTACGCCGAACCAAATCGCCCGCGACAAGGCCTTCGCGGAATTCTTGCGCGGCATGTCACTCGGCTACCTCGCGCTGTTCTACGACTCCGCCGCTGTCGTCACGAAGGGGCAGGACAACCTTGATAAGGGAGAGCTCGTCGACTACAAGGTGCTCATGGATTCGGCGCTGGCCGCCATGCAGCGCGCGATTGATAACACCGCCGCGTCGCAAGCCGCCGGGGGGTTCACGCTGCCCGGCGCGTGGGTTCCGTCCCCGACCGTCTGGAACGCGACGGAGTTCACCAAGATGATTCGCAGCTACCGGGCTCGATTCCGGGCCTCGGTTGGGCGTACGCCGGCTGAACGCGCGGCGGCTGACTGGACGGCGATCATTGCTGACGCGCAGGCCGGCTTCACGGGGGATCACTTGCTGTCGCTGGACGCCACGAATGGTCCATTCGCCGGCTGGCGGCGCCAGTATGATCCAGGCGGAAGCAGCTGGCATCAGATGCCGCCGTTCATCATCGGAATGGGCGACGTCTCCGGCAACTACGAGACGTGGCTCTCCACTCCGCTTGCCGGTCGCGGCGCGGGCAACGTCGGCTACTTCATGGTGACCCCGGATCTCCGATTCCCTCAGGGCACCACGCGGACTGCACAGCAAGCCGACTTCAAAATTCAGGATTGCGAAGTCAACGGCGGTAACGTCACGGGGCCCGGCATCGCGCCGTCGTGCAAGCGATACTTCGTGAATCGCACGTTGGCGGACCAGTACACCGGCGCAGGCTGGGGATGGTCGAACTACGACTTCGTCCGCTTTCATTGGTTCTTCTCCAAGGGGGCGGCAGGAACGCCTCGCACCGGCGACATGGCGTTCTTCACGAAGACCGAGTTGGACATGCTCCAAGCGGAGGGGTTGATCCGAAAGGGACAGTTTGCCGCGGCGGGCGCGCTGATCAATCTCACGCGAGTGAAGAACAACCTTCCGGCCATCACGGTGTTCGACGGTACGACGCCAGTGCCGGGCGGCGCCAACTGCGTTCCTCGAGTGCCCGCGGCTCCGAACTTTACGACGACGACGTGCGGCAACATGATGGAAGCGATGAAGTGGGAGAAGCGGATGGAGACGGCCTACGTTCACGCGGCCTCGTGGTTCCTCGACTCGCGCGGATGGGGCGATCTTCCCGAGGGAACGGCCCTCTTTTGGCCGGTACCTTACCAGGAGCTCCAGGTCCGAGGCGTCGCGCTCGACAAGATCTATGGTGCCGGTCCGGGAGTCGGCAACGCGCCGAACTCCGTGGCCGCCAAGAGCACGTACGGCTGGTAAGGCGTCGTCGAGTGCAGGTTGCCAAACGGTTGGTCTGGATTTGTACCGCGATGGGCCTCGCCGGCTGCTACACGCTGCAGCCGGCGAGACAGAGCCCGGAACCGGGATCGACGATCGCGTTAGACATCTCTGATCAGGGACGGGTAGCGCTCGGAGGCCTTGTGGGTCCGGAGCTCTCCCAGGTCGAGGGCAGGTTTGTCGGGATGGAAAACAGCGAGTACGTCCTCCACGTCACAGGCGTTCGATTCCTTCGCGGCGGTGAGCAGGGTTGGGCAGGGGAAACGGTTCGGATCAAGCCGGAGTATGTCACGTCGCGATACGAGCGGAAGTTTTCGACCGTCAAGTCCGTCGCGTTGGGTGCGATCGCGGCTGGAGCCGTCGCTCTCGTGGCAACGGCGGGGTTGCGCGGTCTCAACCAGGGTGATCGCGGTGGCCCGTCGATCGATTCGTCCGGGACGACCGTCCGCCGGCCGCTTCGTGTACAGTTCGATCTATTCAAGCTTTTGCATATACAGACTCGCACTAACCTGAGGGTTCATTGATGCGACGGATTCTTCTTTCGACGCTGATCGTCATGGCAGGCGTCGTGGGTGCCTGCCAGCCGGATCGCGTTGTTTCGACCCAGACCGATCCCGTGGCCGGCGTTCGATTCATCAACGCGGTCCCGGATACGGGAGCGGCGTTCGGACTCGACTTCCGCTTCGTTGACCTCGTCGAGAACAGCGCGGCATACCGGACGACCTTCCGGAACACGCCGTCGACGTCCGGTGCCGTCGTCGCGGCAGCGCAGATTCAGTACAAGCCCGCAAAGACGGGCGCCCGCCATTTCCGCATCTTTCTCAGCGATTCGCTGCTGGCCGCCGCACAGACCGTGTTGAAAGACTCGACGGTGAACCTCGAGCAGGGACACAATTACACGTTCCTCCTTTGGGGGAACGCCCGGTCGAGTGGGTCGGACAAGATGAGGCTGACCGTGATCGACGAGAGCGCGGCAGCGGATCCTGGCCAACAGGTCGCTCTTCGCGTCATCAATGCGAGCGGGTCGGCGATCGACGTTCGGCAGTATCTCGCGACCGGCACGGTGCCGACAACGGCCGCCGACTGGGCGAACGTTGGCGCATTGAGCATGACGAGCTACAAGCTGGTCTCGCCGGCGCCGATCAAGTTCAACGTACAGCCGTCGGGCGGAGGCACGGCACTCTTCAATGACCCGCAGGCTATCGTCGGTGAGCCGTTGGGCGCCACGGCAGGATCGGCCACGGGCGCGGGGTGCGTAGCTGGTACCGACTGCAGCGTCGTTCCTGGCACCACAGTCCCGGGCACATCGGTCACCCTCGTTGTTTTCCCGCGGTCAGTCGCAGGGAGCAGGGCCACCAACTTCACCACTCCCGGAGCCGTGACGATGTGGGACCGCCGGCCGGCTACGGTTTGCAAGACTGGTAATAGTTGCTGAACTGTCATCCTCCCGCGCCGAAAAGGCGCGGGAGGATGACTCCGGTCGCAGCGCCTGGCGGCGCGTTGTGTCGCTGCGTTCCTTTCGATCATGAGTCGGACGTCCAGTGCTAGGCAGCCGGCCGGAGAGGCCGCTGCATCCGCCGGCCCGGCGTCGATTTTCAATCCGGTCGTCGACTTCCTGCTCGTCGGTGGGCTGTCAGTGATCGTCTTCGTCCCGCTGCTCGTGAGCGGGAGCTCCGATCTCCTGCTGGTCAGCGTTGGGGCGCAGGCGTTGATCGCGACGGCGATCAACATGCCGCACTTCATGGCGTCGTACCGGCTCGTGTACGGCAGCCGAGAGATGATTCTGCGTCACAAGTGGGCGGCGATCTACGTCCCGGCGATTCTCGTCGCGTACATCGGCCTCGCGCTATGGGACGCGCAACACTCGCCCGCCCTCGTCATCGTGCTCGTGGCGGTCGCCAGCGGGTATCTCGCTTGGCACTATACCGGCCAGACGTGGGGAATGATGGCGTCGTTCGCCTACCTCGGCGGCGCGCGCTTCGAGCGCGTTGAGCGTCTTCTCATTCGCGCGGGTCTCCGCATCCTTCTCGCCTGGCATGTCACCTGGTTCCTGTATACACAACTTCGAAACCAGGAACTCATACGACCGCTGTACGTGGTAATCAGCGCCGCGACGATCCTCGGGTTTGTGATGGGAGCCGTCGGAATTCTCTTGATGCGCCGGCGGATCGGCCGTCTGCCGCCGGCACGCGCCCTCGTGGCCTGGCTCGCGATCTTCGTGTGGTATGCCGCCATGGCGCGGGACCCGCGCGCTCTGTTCTGGGTGCAGATTGCCCACGCACTCCAATACTTGGCCTTTCCCGTTCGAGTCGAGATGAACCGCTCGAGGCGCGCGGAATCGACCTCGCCGCGGCGGATGGCACTTCATATGGCCGGCTATGGGGCGATTCTACTCGTCGTGAGCGTGGTCGTCGCGCAGCTCGTACCGATGTCCGCGATGGGCGTGGTGGGAAACGTTTTTGGCGAAGAACCCGGTCGCGCGGCGCCGATTCTTCTCTTGATGTTCATCAACATTCACCACTATTTCACGGACGGAGTGGTCTGGCATATCAGCAACCCGGAGGTTCGCCGCGACCTCTTCGCGCACGTAACTCCATCGGGCGGGCCCGGGAGGAATGCGGCCGTACCGCCGGAGCGCGCGGCGTTCGCGTCGCGGAAGGCCGGGGTAAAAGCGCCGCGTTAGCGGATTCTGAGAGTCATCCTCGCTGCAGGATCAGCGCGGTCAACGTGACAGGACCGACGCCAGCACGGCCATGAAATGCGACTCGAGCGTGCCCTTGCTCGAGCACTGCGAGTAGTCCTGCGAGAACGTTGCCGGGCGTGCGACGGCCGAGAAGGTGTGTTTGACCGACGCACTCCCTGCGTTGGAAGGGTGCACCTCGGCAAGCATTGTAACCACGACGTCATAGCTGTCCGCGTTCGGTCCGATAGACGTCGATGTGCCGCAATCGATGTATCGACTCAGTGGCGCGCCTTTGAGGCGGCTCCGCACCTTGAAGGCTTCGTTGCCGATCACCCGCTGTGCCGGTTCCAACATCGCGACCGGGATTCCGATCGAGTCGAAAACAGCGGGGAGCGCTCCCCAGACCTTCTCGACGGAATACGGGAGCGTGTGAACGGCCGATGGATCGTTTGCGGCCATTACGATTTGGGCACCGATGCCTGGACCTGTGACTCGCGTGGTCGAGGATGCCGGGGTGGCCATGGTGCTGGATGTGGAACCAGCACACGCCCCCACGGCGAGAAGCAGCAGCAGCGATCGAGGCTGTTTGCGCATGCGAACGTTTCGGCTCGGTTCTCGTGGTTCGACGCTTAGCGATTTCTCATTCCGTATTTCGTCCAGACCAGGACGGCGCCGCATTCCGGCTGGATCCCGATCGGGGAAAAACGCGCCGGGACGTAGGCGCTTCGCATGTACACTTCGACGGCGGCAACTTCCTTGGGAGCTAGATCGATCAGATGCCCAAACCCAGCCTCGGTGCCGTCGATCAAGACTCGAGGTGTGCACGGACGGCCAACGGCGCTCGGCATCGTGAGCGTCAGGTTCGGTGGGCGATACTGAACGTTCATGCTCGGCATGGAGCGTAAGACGTTGACGAACTCGTCGTACCTGACGATCTCGGTTGAGTCGCTGTAATAGCCGAAGCCGCGCCGTCGGCGTTCGTTGAATTCGGCGGCGAAGACGCGGACGTTCCGTTCGGCGCGCGTTTCCATCGGCGCGAGGGCGGTGACCCTGTGCATGGTCACGTTGATGCTCGCGGTTGTTCCCGGCAGAACGTCGACGGGGACGGCGACGGGAGCGGCGCCCACGAGCAGAACTCGGACCTGTCGTGTCCCGGTCGGAACGCGCCGCACGGTAAAGCTGCCGTCGTCGGCGGTACGTACCTCCGTCAGCGAGTCGATGAAGACGAGCGCGTCGGCGACGGGGCGGCCGGACGGGTCCAGGGCGGTGCCGGAGACCGTTCCCGTTTCCGAGTCTGCGCCCGCAGGCGCCGCGCCGAGGAGCAAATCGCGGCGCTGCACCCGGGTTGTCAGCGGCGGAAGCTCGATGCTGCCGGTTTCGCGCTTGTCGACCGTCGCGCGGATTTCGACGCTCGCCTCCGCGGCGACGCCGCACGCCGCATAACCACCCGATTCATTCGAGCGCGTCTCGAGATGCGAACGCCGTTGGCGCACGTGTCGGGTCTGGTCGAGGACGAGGTCAAACCAGACCAGGTCGACCGCGGCATTCGCGACCGGAGTGCCTCGAGCGTCGCGAATCGTGCCGTAAACGATCCCCTTGTCCTTTGGAACGGCGCTGGTGCCGCAGGCAGCTCGCCACAGCGTCGCGAACGAGGGGACGGCGAGTCTGACTTCACCGGTTCTATCGGACACGATGGCGTGAGCGGAGAGGCCGGAGAGTCCGATCGAATCCAGGATCGGGTGCTGGGCCATGATCTCGTGGGGGCCGGCCGCAACGCTGTCGAACTGGAAGCGGCCGCGCGCGTCGGTCGTGATCACCTGCGTCCCTCCGGCGATCGAGACGAATGCGTCGCGCATCGGCTGTCCGCGCAGGCTGTCGAAGACGATCCCGCGCAACGGGAGTGCGCCCCGCTGTGCCAGCGCGGGCGCCGCAAGAGCGACCCCGCCGACAAATGCGGAAGCGAGCGCACAGACCTTCATTGGTCGCCTCGAAGCTGATAGTCGCTCGAGCCTTCAGGTCGTCCCTACGGCACACGCACGGTCAAGCCGTCATGCAAGATGTGAGCTTTCGCGAGGCTTTGCCAGCCGACAATCCGGCCGCGTGCGCGATTACTCCGGCCGGTAGCGGCGAGTTTGGAAGACCAGGACACCGCAGGGTGAGTTCAGCCCTGAATACTTCGCCGGCGTCTCCGCCGGCCCCGCGTAGAACTGGACATTCTCGAGCTGATCGACCTGCATCGTATTGAGGTCGAACGGCTCGGCGGGGGTACCGGGGTTCATGAGGTGATCGTCGAGATACACCTGCGTATAACACCCCGGTATGATTCCGTATCGCGCCTCCACCGCGTCGGGCACGTAGCAGGACCCCTTTGGCTGTGGAGCGTTGTCCGGCCTGATCGGAGAGCATGCGCCGGGTGGCGGTACATATCGCTTGTTGAGCACGTAGGCTCGATTTCCGCGTCCGTACACGATGCCGAGGCCTCTTGTCGATGCGAGAATACTCGAGAGCAGACGACCACTCTGCTGCTCCAATTCCTCGCGAGTAAAAAACGATCCCAACCCAAGCCGTCGGTTCTCCTCGAACTCGAGCGACGCGAGGCGCGCGGCGCGCGTGACGACGGAGTCGAGCATCACCACGCGCCGCAGAAACACGCGCCTATCGATGGTCTGGTTCAGTCCGAATGACAGGGTGGTGTCGAGCGGCGCGTAGCCGATCGAGCGCACGACGACTCTGTGTGGGCCGGCCGGAATGCCGACGAGCTTGAATTCTCCGCTGTCGTTCGCCATCACGGTTTTCACGAGATCCGGCAGAGCGATCACTGCGCGGGCGATTGGCCGATTTGTCGAATCCGCCACGTGCACGGTGCCGGAGAAAATGCTGCCGCGATCCGTCTTCACATCCGCCGACAGGTCGACGCGCGCGACTCGGCCGTGGGGCGGAATCCTCAGCGGTGACACGTCGCTCACCGTCGCGTCTCCCAACTCGGCGTAGATCGACAGGTCCGTGTTGACCGGAACGCCACACAACTTGAAATGTCCGCGAGCATCGACGCCGGTGCTCACGGCCCGTCGAAGCGTCTGGATCTGCGGCCTGCTTGCGTCGCCGTCCATCGCGGACCACTCGGCCGCGACCTTGATTCTTGGCGTGGCGGACGAGTCTCCGCGCACGTCGACCGTTCCAGATACCATGCCCGGATATTCCATTCGGGCGCTCCCGCACGCGGAGCGCATGAACTCCTGTGCGCTCAGCGCGCGCAGCTGAATCGTCTGCGCCGAGTCCGCGAAGGTGAGCGTGCTTCGCTGCACCGCACTGACCGAATCCAGTGACGGCGTCACGATGACGACTGTATAGATGCCTGGCAGGACACCGGAGATCGTAAACCGGCCCTTCGCGTCCGTGGTGCTCGTCATCGACGTCCCGTTCAGGCTCACGCGTGCACCAGGCACCGGATCGCCCGACACAGAATCGACAACCGTTCCGGCGAGAAAGAGTGGTGGCCGTGACCAGAGGGTATCCGTCCCACGGCGAGCGACCGAGAGTACGGCACCGGTGGACTTCACCTCCGTGATCACCAGTTCGGCGATCCCGTTGCGCACCCGCTGTTCGAGAACCGGCATTCGAATATTCCATGCCGAGATCACCCATTGTCCGTCGTGCATGCGGGCGAACGTCATGTTGCCGCCCGCCACGTCCTCCTGTTCCCGCGTCAGATTGACGTATCGGAACTCCATGTCGCGGAGCTCCGCCGTCGCCCTATCGACCCACAGCGTTCCACGGATCTCCGGGACGTCTCGGCGATCCCGCGTCGGCTCGAAGATGATCCCGAGGCGATTGCGATTGTTCGTGAGCCGGAAGCAATGGTCTTCGACGAAGACGGGGGCGAGTAACATGTTGAGCCCCGGCGCGTAGTACGTCACCATGTTCTGCCGGTCGGTGACGACGTAACCGACGCGATGCAGCTCGCTCGGCGCGGCAGCCGACCATAACTCCGTGACGTAGTCGGACCGAATCGACGCGTTCTGCTGTCGGATCTGACGCGCTCCTGCATCGAGGGTGCGGTCGTAGAGGACGGTGGTTGCGGCAAACGTGCGCGCCGCGGCCGTCAACTGTGTGGCGGTGAGGGCGCCACGAACCTGCTCCCAGACCGCATACGTTGCGGCCCCGGAATCAGAGAATGCTCGACAGACGCTGCGGTCGCTGACGCGAATGGTGTCGAGCACGACACGCGCGCCGGCAAGGACCATTCGGCGCGTGACGTCCGCGCCGCGCTCGAGTTGGATTGGCTCTGTGACGGTTTGGCGGTATCCGATCCGAAGCGTTGACACGCGGTACGTTCCCGCCTCGGTTGCCGTCACGCGAAACTCGCCGCGTTCGTTGCTCAGCGAACGAGCCGCAACATGCGATGCGGCGTCGAGCAATTGGACGACTACGCCGGGGATAGGTACGTCACCCTGATCGACGATGATGCCGCGAACCGTTTGTGCGGTCGCGGTCGACGAAACGCAGAGGACGGCGGCTGCCGCCGCGCGCATGAGCAATGACGTAGCCCACTCCGGTTTGGTGGGTTGGCGGTGCGTCGTTCCCCAACCGTATGCAATTGCTCGTACGTCGGCAAGACGGTGGAACGCTGGTGATTCAATGAGGCTGCAGCCGAATCGCCTGATCCAAATAAGCTCTTGCCTCGGTCTGGTTGGGATCGATCGCCAACGCAGCGCGGAAATGCTCGATGGCATCCGACAACTTGCCTTGCTGGGCTAGGGCGACGCCCCAGTTGAGGTGCGCGTCGGCGTTATCGGATCGCAAGCGCAGCGATTCGCGATAGTGCACAATCGCCTCGTCTGGCTTCCCAAGTCGAACCAGCGCGTTGCCCCAGTTCACCTGAGCGGCGGCGTTTTGCGGATCGAGCTGCAGCACGCGTTCAAACCGCTCGATTGCTTCGTCCATGTTACCCTGACGGGCGAGGACGACGCCCCAGTTGTCGTGGGCCTCCGCATAGTCCGGGCGAATGGCGACCGCCTGCCGATATTGCTCCGCGGCCTCGCTCAATTTGCCCAAGCGGGCGAGTGCAACACCGTAATTGTTGTGGCCTTCAGGGTAGCGCGGATCCAGCGCGACGCCTCGGGCGTAATGCTCCATCGCTTCGCTGACGCGGTCCTGGGCCATGAGCACCGAGGCAAGACCAACTTGGCCGATCGACGAGCTCTCATCCCGCTCGACGACATAGGTCCAGAAAGATGCCGAGTCGTGCCAGACGAGCGTCTGGTTCCAGGTGAGCGCGCCGAAGACTATGAGAACTGTAAACGCGATGACTCGCGCCAATGTTTGCTTCGCCGCGAGCGCCAGTGTCGCCGCGGTCAGGATCGAGAGCGCTGGCGCTGCGTGGTACGTGTAGCGGTCCGCGGCGATCTGCGGTCCGTTCTGCACGATACCAAGCATTGGCAGTGTGACGACGACAAACGCGGTCCATGCTGCCGTCATGCCAGGCCAACGGCGGCGAATTGGCGGCGCGAAGGCGAGACATGTGAGCCCGGCGACGGCGGCGTAACTCACCAGGAAGCGCAGCGCCGCTGGATCGACCGTGCGCGGCATCTCGTACACCGGTGAGAGGTGCGTCGGGACGAGTGTCTTCCACACGTAAAACGCCAAGCTGTACGCAGACACCGCGATCTTCGCCGAGAGGTTCAATTGCTCCGGCGGATGGAGCGCGACGATTGACAGTACCGCGGCACCCAGCGACAGCGCGGCGTACGGCGCGACCTCGAGGTAGACTCGTCGAGCCGATTCACTCCGCCAACCGCGATCGCCGCCGGCGCGACGCAGGGGGTAGATGTCGATCAACAGCAGAACGGCCGGCACCGTCATCGACGTCGCTTTGGAGAGGATCGCGCACACAAACGCGCCGAGCGAAAGACAATACCAACGTCTGTCGCGATCGAGGTTGACGTGGCGCAGATAGCAGAGAACGGACGACAGACAGAAGAACAGCGACAGCACGTCTCGCCGCTCGGTCACCCACGCGACGGATTCAACACGCAGCGGATGAATGGAGAATAGGAGAGCCGCGAACGCGGAGGAGATGTCCAAGGTCGGTCCCTCGAGGCTCATTGAGCGGGCGAGGAGACGCCGCGCCAGGAGATACACGAGGACCGCATTTGTGGCGTGGAGCAGCAGGTTGGTGAGGTGGTATCCGCTCGGGTTCATTCCCCACAGACTGTAGTCCGCCCCGAGGGTCATCCACGAGAGCGGGACGTAGTGGCCCATGTGGAACGTCGTCCACATCCAGTGGAGCTGTTGGAGACCGAGGCCGCGGTAATGGAAGTTGTCGGTGAAGTTGCGGTCGTCGTCCCACGTGACGAAGCCGCTTTGCAGCGCGGGCAGGAATGCCGCGAATGTCAACAAACCCACCATGAGCGGGATCAACAGACGGCGATGTGCGGGAGCTACTTTCACAGCAGGGAAACTAGAGCAACGGCGGAACGGCGGATAAACGGTGGAACGCTTGAACGGTGGAACGATGGAACGATTGAACCATGGCCATACTGGCGATGACCTCGCCTAGGATGTCCTGGTCTGGCGTCCCACCGTTCCACCGTTCCACCGTTCCACCCCTGATACTGGCTGCGTTCGTTGCCTGCAGCCATGCACCGACTCAGGGTCCCTGGCATCAACAGCCGGGATACCGCTGGCGCGAGATCGGCGTCTCCGGAGAGGGCGCCGGCTTCACGCGAGTCGACGGCGGAAAAACTGGAATCACGTTCCAGAACTTCGTCAGTGATTCGGCGCTGCTCCACAATCGCTACCTCGGTCAGGGTGCCGGTGTTGCACTCGGGGACGTGGATGGCGACGGGCTGGTCGACGTCTTTCTCGCGCGAACCGAGGGGTGCAGCGCCCTCTATCACAACCTCGGAGGATGGAAGTTCGAGGACGTCTCGAGAGCGGCGGGTCTGTCAATCTGCGATCGACGATCCACAGGCACCGCGTTCGTCGACATCGACGGCGACAACGACCTCGATCTGATCGTCCTCGCAACCAACGGCCCGAACGCCGTGTTCGTGAATGACGGCAAGGGACATTTCACCGAACATCGCGACCTTGGCATCGACCCGACAGGGAACGGCGGCACCACGCTGACCATGGCCGACGTCGACGGCGACGGACGGCTCGATCTGTACGTCGCCAACTACTCACCCATTTCGATCGACGACAGCCTGCCGCCGCAGCGCCGAGCGTTCAACCAAGTTGTGCGCCAGGTGTCGCCGGGGCGATATGAGATCGTTCCGGAGCTGCGCGACATCTACAAGATCGTCACGCGCCCCGATATGGGCGGAACGCGGATGACGACGCGCGGCGCGCCGGACGACTTCTATCATAACGATGGCGGACGGTTCACACGTGTGCCGCTGACGTCCGATACCTTCCGCGACGCGAAGAACAAGGCGCTCGCCCAGGCGCCCGAGTCGTTCGGACTTGCCGCGAAGTTCGTCGACCTCAATGGAGATGGCGCGCCGGACCTCTACGTCACGAACGACTTCGAGGACACCGATGAGCTGTGGTACAACGACGGACGCGGCCACTTTCACCTGGCCGATTGGACCGCGCTTCGTCAGGTCAGCAACTCGGCGATGGGGGTCGACGCGGGCGACGTGAACGGCGACGGGCTGCCGGATCTCTTCGAGGTCGACATGCTGGCGAACGACTCGCGCCGTTTGAGAACTCAAATACCTGCTCACACGGCCCTGCCCAAGAAGCCGGGCGACTTGGAGCTCGAGTTACAACATCAACGGAACTCGCTCCTCATCAACCGAGGCGACGGAACCTTCGCCGACGTCGGGACGATGGCCGGCGTCGCGGCGAGCGGTTGGTCGTGGTCGACGCTTTTGATGGACGTCGATCTCGATGGCTGGCAGGACATTCTGATCGGAACCGGCCACCTCTGGGACATCATGGACGGCGACGGTCAGGATCGCCTGCAAAATCGAATGACCGACGCCAACTGGCGGCGCGAGCGCTGGCAGTTTCCGAAATTGAGCTTGAAGAACGTCGCCTTCCGAAATCGTGGCGACATGACGTTCGAGGACGCCAGCGCGAAATGGAAATTCGGTCTCGACGACGACGTTTCACACGCGATGGCTGCGGCGGATCTCGACGGCGACGGCGACCTGGATGTCGTCGTCAATCGACTTGGCGCGCCGGCGCTGGTTCTGCGGAACGACGCGTCGGCGGCTCGGGTTGCGGTGCGACTCCTCGGCGATGCGCCAAACACACGCGCGGTCGGCGCGCGGCTTCGGTTGCTGAATGGCGCGGTTCCGGTGCAAGAGCGCGAAGTCGCGGCGGGCGGCATCTACCTGTCGCACAGCGATTACGAGGCGTCGTTCGCCATGGGAACGTCGGACTCGGCGACGCTCGTCGTCGACTGGCGCGACGGCCGTCGCACCACGATTCCGAGTGTTGGCCGCAACCGCGAGTACGAGATCGACATGTCGACCGCGGTCGCGCGTCCAGCGGCCGACACGGCGAAGCCGGCGGTGTTGTTCGAGGACGTGACCGCGATGCTCGGCGGCCATACGCACAGGGAGGACGTCTTCGACGACTGGGGACGGCAATTCTTGCTTCCCAGCGCGTTGTCGCAACTCGGGCCGGGAGTGGCGTGGTTCGACGTCGATCGCGACGGCGATGAGGATTTACTCATCGGCACCGGCAAGGGCGGCCGCGTCGCTGTTTTCCGCAACGACCATGGACGTCTGAGTGCGCAGCCGGCGCAGGGACCCGTCGCGCCGCAGGATTACACGTCGATTCTCGGCCTGGCCGAGGGAGGTTCGTCGAGTCTCGTCGCGGGCGTGTCGACGTGGGAGGCGCGCACCGAGCCGGAGATGACCGGACAACCGGCGGCGGTAACCGTGCCGTTCGTGCGCGGAACGTTGGCCGGCGCGGCAGAGGAGCTCGTCGGGTCACACGAGTCTGCGACGGGCCCCTTGGCGCTCGGCGACTACGATGGCGACGGCGATCTCGATCTGTTCGTGGGGTCGCGGGCAATTCCGCTCCGGTATCCGGCCGCGGCGTCGTCGGGTCTGTTCAAGAACGAAGGCAACGGGCGGTTCGTCCTCGACGGTCCGAACACGCAGACGCTTCGTAACGTCGGTCTCGTGTCGGCGGCTATTTTCGCCGACGTAAATGGCGATGGTTACGACGACCTCGTGCTCGCGCGCGACTGGGGATCGATCCTGCTGCTGCTCAACGACGGCCATGGCCGTTTCAAGGACGCGCCGGCGTCGTGGGGGTTGGCGAGATGGACGAGTCGGTGGAACGGCATCGCCGCCGGCGACCTCGATGGCGACGGGAGGCTGGATCTCGTCGCCACGAGCTGGGGGCGAAACACCACGACGCCGGCCGACTCGTCGAACCCGCTGCACATCGTTTACGGACTTCGCGGCTCCGGTGGCGAGGACGAGATGCTGCTCGCCCGTGAGGATTCTCGAATCAAGGGTCTTGCGCCGCTCGACGCCTTCGCTCGCGTTCGAGTTGCGTTGCCCGACGTCGCCCACCACGCCGCCACGTTCGCCGCCTACGCCGATGCAACCGTCGATCAACTGCTCGGCACGACCAGGCGGAGCGAGCTGACGGCGTCGACGATGGATCACACGATCTTCTTGAACAGAGGCGACCACTTCATTGCCCAGCCGATGCCAGTAGAAGCTCAACTGGCACCGGCGTTCTACGCGGGCGTAGCCGACTTCAACGGCGACGGGTTCGAGGACGTGTTTCTCAGCCAGAACTTCTTCCCGACCGAGGTCGGAACGCCGCGCTACGACGCGGGGCGGAGTCTTCTCATGTTCGGCGACGGCAAGGGCGGTCTGGCGCCGCTCTCGGGAACGCAGTCGGGACTCATCGTCTACGGCGACCAACGAGGCGCGGCGTACGCGGACTACGACGGCGACGGCCGGCTCGATCTCGTCGTGTCGCAGAACGGTGCGGCGACGCGACTCTTTCACAATCGAGGGGCGAAGGCGGGGCTGAGAGTTCGACTCCAAGGGCCGCCCTCGAATCCCGATGGCATCGGTGCGCAGATCAAGATCATCTACGCCGATGGACCGGGACCGGTGCGGGAACTACACGCCGGGTCGGGATACTGGTCGGAAAATGGCGCGGTTCAGGTGTTCGGTTTGCGGGGCGTTCCAACTCGAGTTTGGGTACGATGGCCGGGCGGGGCTGAGACACGTACTGCGGTTCCGGCCGCAGCGAGAGAGCTCGTCATAAAGCGCTAAAAAGTGTGGCCAACCGGCGAACATACGACGTGGTAGACGCGTCCGCCACGGTTTCCGGGCGGCCCACCGCTTGCCACATTCGGGGTCGACACGATTCACCAGGAGCGCACTGCATGAGCGATCATCAAAAGCCCCACAACGGTCGGGATGTCGACGGCCGCTTTCGGGTCCGGCAGGCCGACGTCGAGGAGCTCCTCGAGGAGCCGGAAGGCGTCGACTACCTTCGGGACGATGTGCGACTGGGCGGCGCGATTGCCGACACTGGCCCCAACGCGGCGGAACCAGCGAGGCACATCGGTGAATTGATCCAGGAGAACCGGGAAGACGTTGGGCGGGTGACTGGTCGCGCCAGCAACCGGAACAAGGGGAAGGGAGGTCGCGGCAAGAAATAGCCGCGCGAGGCTCACGGAGTTTGTCCCGAGAGTCCGTCTCACGCGGACCGAGCTCGGCTTTTATTTTCGGCGGCATATGACCACGCAGCTGATGGGGGAACATCTCATCGAATCGGCGCCGCGACCTCGTCGCGGCGCCAATGCGTTACTTGCCAGCTCCGCCATCCATGCCGGGCTCGTCGCGATGGCCGTATATGCTACGATGCCTCGCGAGCGCGCGAATTTCGAAGCGTCGCAAGAGCGCGTTCGGATCGTCGATATCGCGCAGTTTGCTCCCGCCACGCCGCCGGCTGCGGCCGCAGCGCCTCAGAAGACAGCAGAACCCGGTTTCAAGATCCTGGCGATACCGGCCGAGGTGCCGTCAGCCATCCCGGGAATCGACGTCGCCCAGCAGGCTACGCTCGCCGAAGACTTCACGGGTCGCGGGCTGCTGGGTGGCGCCGCCGGGGGCGTTCATGTCGCTCCGTTGGCCCTCGCCAGCCGCGTCGTCGACCCGATCGACGGCGACCTCGCCGATCAGGCACCGTATCTACTTCCCGGCCAAATGGGTCCTGCATATCCCGACCCGCTTCGCAAGAACGCACCGGACGGTATCGTCGTGGTCCGTTTCGTGATCGACACGCTTGGGCGGGTTGAGGTACCGTCGCTCAAGGTCGTCGAATCGACACATCCGCTCTTCGTGGCGTCCGTTCGAAGCGCGCTCGACCGGCTGAAGTTCCTGCCGGCGTATTTCTCGGGACAGCGGGTTCGCGTGCGCATGGAGCAACGCTTCGAGTTCCACCTCGCAGGCCGCTGACGACCGGAGCTTCGCGCCGCGAGCGGGGTACCTTGAGACATGCGAACTCGCGCGTTTTTTCCTATTCTCATTGCCGTACCGACGGCCCTCGTTGCTCAGCGCAGTGGAGGCGGAACGTTTGGCCGCGGTCGCACGCCCGGCCAACTCGCGCGGCAACCGGGGGTCGAGGTGCCGTCGATCATCAACGGCGTCAATCTGCTGATCCAGCACCGCCCTGATCTGGCGCTCAGCGATACACAGTTCGTTCGCATTGTCGCCATCAAGCGCGCTCTCGACTCGACGAACGCACCGTTGATGCGACGCATCGATTCCGTCGCACGTCTGTTCAAGAGCACGCCGATCTTTTCGAGGGTCAGTCCGGAGCGTCGCGACTCGCTGGCCACCGGTCGCGCCGTCGTCAACGAAACGTTGGCGGATGTGAATGCCAACATCGCCGAAGCGCGCGAGAAGGCGTATGGATTTCTGTCGGCGTCGCAGATGACAAAGGCGGAGCAGATCGAGGACGAGGCGCGGAAGGCTGGCGCATCCCCCAGTCGTGGGCGATTATAGCCGGGTCATCCACCCCCGGAGCCTGGGCGCATGGCGAACAGGGGCGCCAGCACAAACGGATCGTCCGAAGTATCTCCGACAACAGTTTTCATCCGGTGCGCCGTGCTCTATGCGGCGCTCCTTGTCGTGGGCTATCTGGTATGGCAGTTCCTGCCGCGCACGCGCTTGATCGCCGGCGATTCTCTCGATGCGTTGTTCGGTGACGCGACGATGACGGTGCCGGCGGCGCGCGGGAAGGGTGCTATTCCATCGATGAGTTCCGGGGTGCTCGCCGCGACCGTCGGCATGGCCATGTTGTGCGCCGCGCTGCTCACGTTGCCCGTCGCCTGGATCTACACGCTGACACGATCCCGGCGCGGCTATCAACAATCCGTCGTTCAACTTCTCATAATCCTGCCCGTCGTCGTCGCCGGCGTTGTCGTCCTGGTGAAATACAGCTTGGCGCTGGCGTTCAGCCTCGGGGGTATCGCGGCGGCCGTCCGTTTCCGCAACAGTCTCGACGACAGCAAAGACGCCGTGTACGTCTTTCTGGCGACGGGCATCGGCATCGCGGCGGCGGTTGACCTTCCGGTGGCGATGGTCATTTCGGTCGTCTTCAACATCATCGTTGTCGCGCTGTGGATGACGGACTTCGGTCGCACGCCCGTCGCGCTGGAGGGCCGGATGGCCGAGCGGCGACTTGCTCGAGCGAAGCAGCTGGCTCGAACGGGAACGTTCGTGGCCCGAATGGACGACGAGGTGTTCAAGAACATGACCGCCGAGCAGCTCGAGGGCATCGCGAAGCGGGCGTGGTCGCGGGCGCGCGAGCACAATCCGGACGGCACGGCCGGCAAGCTGCGTCCGGAGATGCGCCTCGTGGTTCGCATGCGCGATGCGGCGCGCATCCGGCCGGTTGTCGAGTCGCAGCTGCAGCAGTTCACGAAGCGATGGACCGTGGACAACGTCGTCGTTCGCGATGACGGGATGACCGTGGTCGAGTACGTGTGTCTTCCGAAAAAGAACAAGGGCACCGACGAGTTGCTCGCGCAGGTGCGCGCGTCGGGCGGCGTGGATCCCGTTGAAGCCGAGATTCAATAGCAGCTCTTCCCCCACCCAGAGCATGCCATGCGGATCGATCGTTGGACGAAGCTGGCCGTCGTTGCACTCGCGTTCAGCCTCGGCGCATCGGCGATCGCCGACGCGCAAGCCGGGACGAAGTCAGGAAAGAAAACGCCGAAGGACACGACGAAGGCAAAAGCGCAGAAAGACAGCGGCCAGCTCGCGAGATTCTTTCAGACCGAAACGCCGCTGGCCGCGACGCTCACGACGAACATCAAACGCATTCGCGGCGACAAAAGCGCCGATGGGCCGTGGCGCGCTGCGACCCTGAGTTATTCCGCGATTGCGCCGGACACGGGCACCGTCACCGTTCCCGTTCGCATTCGCACACGCGGCATCTGGCGGCTCAAGCAATGTGAGTTTCCGCCGATCCGGCTCAACTTCACGAGCGAGGCGGTGAAGGGCACGGTCTTCCGCGGCCTCGATGAGCCCAAGCTCGTCAACTACTGCCGCAACACGGACGAATACGAGCGCTACATCCTGCAAGAGTTCCAGCTCTACCGCATCTATCGGCTGTTGACGCCGATCAGTCACGCCGTTCGGCTGATACACCTGACGTACGCCGACAGCGCCAGCGGCAAGAAGGAGGCGAGCCGGTACGCGTTCATCGTCGAGCAGCCCAGCGAGGTCGCGTCGCGCGTGGGCGGCAAGATGCTCAAGATCACCGGCGCCGGCCCAAGCGACCTCGAACCGTATCAGGATTTGGTGGTTGGATTGTTCCAATACCTGATCGGGAACACGGACTTCGCGCTCGCGCAGCTGCACAACGCCGAGCTGCTCAGCATGCCGATGGGCGACTACTATCCCGTCGTGTACGACTTCGATTTCGCCGGCGCGGTGAACGCCCGCTACGCGACGGTGGACCCGCAGCTCAGCATCAAGCGCGTTCGCGACCGGCTCTACCGGGGATACTGTGTTCCCCAGGATACGTATCCGCGGGCGTTCGCACTGTTCAACGCGAAGAAAGACTCGATCTACGCGCTCTATCGCGACGCGATCGGCAAGTTGCTGCCCGAGAACACCGTGACCGAGACGCTCAAATACTACGACGAGTTTTACAAAACCATCAACGACCCCAAAGCGGCGAAGCGTGAGATCGTGGAAGCCTGCCTCGGACCGAAGCGGTAATGACGTCCTCCGCGACCTCGAGGCCGCATCGCCGCTGACATGACGGGTATTCGCTGCGAGCTGTTGTCCGCCGATCAGCTCGCGGTCCTCGCGACGGGGCCGTTGCCGCGTAACCTGCCAGCGAGCGAGGCCCGTCGGTCGCTACACCGCGATCTCTATCTCGACACGGCAGACGAGTCACTGCATCGGCGCGGCGTCGTTTGTCGCATTCGCGCGAACGCGGACGGGAGTGGCACGCTGTCGCTCGCGATGCCGGGCCCCGACGGCAAGGTGGAGCGTCTCGACATCGAAACCCGCGGTGCCGACGTGCGCGAGGTCCTTGGCGCGAACAATGTCGTCGTCCGCCGGCTTCGAGGCTTGGTCGATCCCGCCACCCTCGACGTGCGCATCGGCCTCGAGGTCGACCGACTCACACGATCGGCCGCGCGCGATTGGCTTGGCCGGCCACGGCTGACAATTCATCTCGACCGCGTCCTCGTTCGCCGGAACGGTGCCGGCAATTCCGCGACGTTTTTCCAGATGTGCGCGCATCAGCGCCGCGGCGACGGTGGCGAGCTCCGGCAGCTCGAGCGTGCGCTCGAGGAGCAGCACGGCGTCCGTTCGTCCGGACTTGGCGCGCGAGAGCGCGCCGAGTTGGCCCTCAAGTGGGCACGGCTCGACGAAACACCGCGATCTCGCCGCCAGGCATACTCCGACCGGATCCATCGCGCGGCGCGGCTCGGCGAAGAGCCGGCAATTCCGGAGTTTCTCAACCCGGAGTCGAGCCTGCTGTCGTTTCAGCTGCGCGTGCTCACGTTGGCCGAGGACTCGCGTACGCCGCTCCGAGAGCGTCTCCGCTTTCTGACGATCGTCAGCGCAAACGTCGACGAATTCTTCATGGTCCGAATGGCCGGGCTCACGGCCGCCATGGGTGAATACGGTGAAGATCGTGCCGACGATGGACTCAGTCCGTTGCAGGAGTTGGCGGCGATCCGCGAGATGGTGAAAGAGATCAGCGCCCGCCAGGCCGCCTGTCTCCGAGAATGTTTTGATGAGCTTTCGCAAAACGGCGCCCATGCCAAGGACTGGTCGCAGCTCACCGAGGCGCAACGCGAAACCCTCGCGGGACGTTTCCGCGACGAGATAGAGCCGCTGCTCACTCCATTCGCCATCACGTTGAGCCCAGGGCATCCGCTGCCGAGGTTGGCGCACCTGTCGTTGGCGATGGCGATGATCGTCCGCAATCGGTCCGGCGGCCCGCCGCGCTTTGCGGAGATCGAGCTACCCTCCAGCCTTCCGCGTTTCTTCTGGCTCGACGAGCCTGATGGGAAGGCGTTCGTGACGCTCGAGGAAATCGTCCGCGCGAATCTCGGAGCGCTGTATCCGGACATGGTTCTCGAGCAAGCCTTCGTCTTCCGCGTGACACGCAGCGCGGAGCTCGACCTCGACGAATCTCGCGCCGACGATCTTCTGGATGAGGTCGCGCGGGCGACGAAGGACCGCGGCCACGGCGTTGCGGTTCGCCTCGAGGTCGACCGCTCGATGCCGGCGCTGTTACGCGCGCTCCTGCTCGAGGATTTGCGGCGCGAGCAGCCGCCCGGCGAGCCGTCGTTCGTGAGCGACGTCGAGGAGATCGAGGGACTGCTCGATCTGACAGCCCTGGCGGACCTCGATTTGCCGCGCACCGCGGCACCCGTCTACCCGCGGTTCTCACCGGCGAAGCCATTCGCCGACCTTGCGCTGTTCGATGAGATCGCAAGACGCGACGTTCTCGTCCACCACCCCTTCGAGTCGTTTGCCGATACGGTGGCGCGGTTCATTCGTACCGCGGCCAAGGATGCGGCGGTGCTATCGATCAAGATGACGCTGTATCGCATCGGAAAGCCCTCGCCGATCGCCGACGCGCTCCTCGACGCCGCGCGCGAGGGCAAGGCCGTCACGGTTTTCGTCGAGCTCAAGGCACGATTTGACGAAAGTATAAATATCGGATGGGCGCGTGCGCTCGAGGCGGCGGGCGGGCATGTGGTGCGCGGTCTCGTCGGATTCAAGAACCACGCGAAGATGGCGTTGATCGTTCGCCGCCGCGGCGACGCTCTCGAGCGATATGTGCACATCGGCACGGGCAACTACAACGCGCGCTCGGGCGAGCAGTACACGGACCTGAGCTTGTTCACGACTGACTCGAGCATCACCGCTGATGTCGCGGATCTGTTCAACGACCTCACCGGACTCTCGCAGCCGCCCAGGCGCGCATCGCGCGCGCTACTCGTCGCGCCGAACCATCTGCTGCCCGGGATTCTCGAGCTGATCGCGCGTGAGGCCGCGAACGCGCGCGCCGGCCGGCCGGCGCGGATCACGGTCAAATGCAACGGCCTGTCGGACCCGGACGTCGTGCGAGCGCTGTACGCCGCGTCGCGAGAGGGTGTCGTCATCGACCTCGTTGTCCGGGGCATCTGCACGCTCGTCCCCGGCGTCGCCGGACGATCGGAGCGGATTCAGGTCGTGTCGGTCGTCGGCCGCTTCCTCGAGCATTCTCGAATTTATCGGTTCGAGAACAACGGCGATCGGAAGTACTTCATCGGTTCCGCTGATCTGCGGCCGCGAAACCTCCGCCGCCGCGTCGAGTTGTTGTGTCCAGTGTGGACCGCGGAACATCGCCGGAAACTCGACCAGCTTCTCGATCTCTACCTCGAGGATCCGACCGCCTGGGTATTAGGCATCGACGGCGAATACCGCCGCCGATCGGACGGCGGTGAATCAGCGCAGGATCACCTGATCTCGCTGCCGGGTGCCAGCCACGACTGACCCGCGGACGATCCAGAGCCTGCCACTGAAGCCACGGAACGTACCGCAAAACACGGATGATCGGATTCCGCGGCGAGATCGGCGGATCGCAAACGCCGCCGTATGACAACTAAAATAAAGCGCTTTTGAAGTTGTTTTCCGACGTATCCGTGTAATTCCGTGTTGGTCCGTGTCGTCCGTGGCGGAGGCTCTTCTGCCGTTTCCCGTTTCTCCCCGGTCGCGTGGCAGCCCGTTCACCTCCTAACTGCGGAAGATCAAGAGCTTGCCACGGAAGACGCGGAATGCACGGAATTACACGGGGAAGTGGACCTCGCGGGGAAAGTGGCCGGTCACGAACGCCTCCATATGACAACTAAAATATGACAAATAAAATGAAGCGTTTTGAGTTGTTTCTGATGTATCCGTGCACCTTCGTATCGTCAGCGGCTTCCGTGGCAGAGGCCTTTTCTGACGTCCCGCTGTTCCGCTCGCAGTGGCACTAGTCGGCCCGAAGCGCGACGATCGGTGACACCTTCGCGGCCCGCATCGCCGGCACGAGCACCGCAACCACCGCGCTCAGTCCAAGCACGACGGTCGCGAAGATGATCGACAGCGGATCGACCGTCTCCACGCCGTGCAATTGCGAGCGGAGAAGGCGCGTCGACGTCAGGGCGAGCGGCAGACCAACGAGCAGTCCAACCCCGACGAGGCGCAGCGCATCGTACAGCACCATGCCGAGCACGTCGGACCTTTTCGCACCAAGAGCCACGCGCAGCCCGATCTCGCCGGTGCGCCGCGTGATCGCGTATGTCATCACGCCGTACAGGCCGATTGCCGCCAGCAGCAATGCGAGGACACCAAACGCGGTGGCCAGCTTCGCTACCAATCGCTCTGACTGAATGGTTGCCTGCATCAGCAGCGGCAGCGGATCCATTCCGTCGATCGGCAACGATGGATCGGCGGCAACGATGACCTGTCGCACGCGCTGGACGATCGAGGTCGGGTTGCCGGCCGCCCGCACGATGAACCGCAGCGACCCAGGAAGCCCGATTGCCGAGTCGTTGTTGACGTACGGAAAGTATGCTCGACGGCTCGGGGCTCCCTGCAGCGCATGGTCACGGGTATCCGCGAGGACGCCGACGATCTGGATGGCGATCGAATCCTGCATGTGCAGGAACCTGCCGACCGCATTCTGATTCGGGAAGTAGAATTTCGCCAACGACTCGTTGACGAGAGCAACGCGAATCAACTTGCCTTCGTCCGACGACGAGAGATCGCGACCCGCGATCAACCGCCCACCAATCGCCTGGACGTAGTTCCGGCTGACTTCGTCGTAGGCGATCGCCGAATCGGTTGGCGACTTCATGACGAATCCGGGCACCTGGATCGTGGTCGACGACTCGGTGCCGGAGAAGATGCCGTTTTCGGAGAAGCCAACCGCGGTGACGCCGGGCAAGGCGGCGAGTCGGTCGTGCAGCGAGTGGACGAGTGACGCCAGCGACGCGCCCTTGTAACCTCGCGCATTGATATCGAGGTCGACGATGAGCAGATGGTCGCGATCCAGACCGACGTCGACCGATTGGATGTTCTGCAGGCTCCGGACGAGCATTCCCGCCCCGACGAGTAACACTACCGACAACGCGACCTGTCCCGCGATCAGCAGTTTGCCGAGCGGCGCCCGTTGACCGCGCGACCCGAGCGCGCTGCCTGCTACCGAGTGGGCATTTGCCCGCATCGTCGACGCCAGATCGACTCGCGACGCGCGCAACGCCGGTACCAGTCCGAAGAGGACGACGGCAAGACACGACAGGCCGAGCGTGAACGTCAACACCAGGAAATCCATTCCGAGGTCGACGCGCGCGCCGGTTCCCTCCGCGGCAAGCGCGAGCAGCGCACGGCTGCCCCACCACGCGATGAGCAGGCCGAATGCACCACCGAGGAACGCGAGCAAAAAACTCTCGGTCAACAGTTGCCGAACGAGCCGTGCCCGATTCGCGCCCAGCGCCAGTCGCACCGCCATCTCACGCCCGCGCGCGATCGACCGAGCCAGCAAAAGGTTAGCAACGTTCGCGCAAATGATGCAGAGCAGCAGACCGACGCCGATCATCAGCGTCAGGAGCGGTGCGTGAAACGTGGTTCGAACGCGCGACAGCCCCTTGTCGCCCTCGGAGATGTAATACTTCGGATTCGATGCGAGGAACGCCTGGCCGCCGTTCCCCACAGCGTTCGAAACGATGGAGTGCTCGATGAGCGGCTTGAGATCCTGCTCGACCTGGCGCAGCGTGACACCGGGCGACATGCGGCCGAGCAAGAGCAGCCAGTTCACGGTCCGCTCGTTGAGCGCTTGCTCATTGGGATGCATCGCATCCCACATCGAGATGGGCAGCCAGATGTCGGGGGAAGCGCCGACGATCTCTCCCGTGAAGTCTTCCGGCGCAACGCCGATGATCGTAAAGCGGACTCCGTTGATCACGACCGTCCGGCCGAGGGCCGCGCGATCCTCGTGGAATCGGCGCGTCCAGTAGCCATGGCTGATGACTGCAACCGGCGCCGCGCCGTCCGTGCGATCCTCGCTGCCGTCGAAAAGCCGTCCGGCAGCGGGTCGAATTCCCAGAACGCTGAAATAGTTGCCGGTGACCATTCGGCCGCGCGGGTGCTCGAGCTCCCCGCTCGCACCGTCGAAGCGCGTGTCGAGACGGCCGGCGCGTCCAGTCGCGATCACTCCCGTGAACACGCGGTTCTTGTCACGGATGTCGCGGTAGAGCGGGTACGAAAGGATGTCGATGCGCACCCCTCCCGTCGAGAGAGAGCTCACGCGCGTTGGATCGCCGACGGCGACAAGTTGTTCCGGATGCTCGACGGGTAGCGTGCGGACGAGCACCGCGTTGATCAAGCTGAAAATCGACGTGTTCGCCCCGATGCCGAGGGCAAGCGCGCCTACGATCACCAGCGTGAAGCCGGCGTTGCGCCGCAGAGTGCGAAGTGCGTAGACCACATCCTGTTGGAGTTCGCTCATCACGAAGGACCGTTGTGTGGCGCGCTCGCGTTGTTCATCCATGATGACGCAATCCTGACGAACGGAGTCGATGTCGCCAAACTGCCGGAGTGCCTCGGCGCTCGCCGCGTCGGGCGACATGCCGGCGGCGATCAAACGTTGCGTACGCATCTCGAGATGAAAGGCCAGCTCGTCGTCTACCTCGGCGCCGATGCGGGCACCGAACGTGGGCAGGCGAAAGACGCGTCGCACGCGAGTCAGGCGATGGATGGCGTTGCCGCGCCCAGCGCCTTGCCGACGGCGCGTGCGTAGCGTTCCCACGAGGTCATTTCGGCCCGCAGCTGCTGCCGGCCTTCGCGACTGAGCTGGTAGTACTTCGCCTTCCGATTGTTGTCGGAGTACCCCCACTCGGCCGTGAGCCATCCGTTGCGCTCGAGCCGATGCAGCGCCGTGTAGAGCGGCCCTTCTTCGACGAGGACGTCGCCGTCGGTGATGGCTTTGATCCACTCCGCGACCGCGTAGCCGTGGCGCGGACCCCAGCTCACAGCCTTGAGGATGAGAACATCGAGCGTACCGCGGAGAAGGCCGCCGTCTCGGTCGAGCATTCTTTAACACCCCTCTGAATGAGAGGGGAAGATAGGAAACGGCGCAAAGCCGCGCAAGCCTCACGCTCTCGGGGGTGCGCTATTGGCCGAAGGTGACGCTTCTCGTTGCGCCGCATGTTTTTACAACCAGACTCGACCGGTAATTCCTCGCGCCGAGGTCGCCGCGGCACGACTTATGGTATTGCCTGTCATTGTCTCATTTCTTGTGAGAAGACTATGACAGAAACCGCCGTACTGGGCGCTCGAAGACGGATGTCGACGTGGACGTGGCACTCGTTCCACAACGCCGCGCGCAGTGCCGATGACGTGTCGAACTTCGAGCTCGTGGCGCCGCTCTGTGAATCCGCGGAGTCGACGACGAACAGCGTGTCGTTCGCCGCGGGACTCGCGCCGCACGCGCACCAGCTTCACGTCTTCATTCCGCTCGTGATCTGTCGTTCTCGGCTCGTCTGAGCCGCGCTAGGCTCACGTACCGTCGCTCAACGCCAGTTTTGGATCGACGCTGGCGGCTCGTCGCGCCGGAATCCACGCGGCCACGATGCCCGTCGCCACGAGGACGAGAACGACACTGATGTAGGTGGCTGGATCTCTGCCCGTCACGCCAACGAGTAAACTCGAAAGCAGGCGTGACGAAGCCCACGACGCCGGCAGCCCGATGATCAGGCCGACGGCGATCAGTCGGAGTCCCTGTCGAACAACGAGCGCCAGCACCTGACCGCTCCGCGCTCCAAGCGCGATACGAATGCCGATTTCGTGTCGGCGTCGTCCGACGACGTACGACAGCACGGCATAGATGCCGCCGATCGCCAGCGTCAGAGCGATCCCGGCGAACGACGCCAGCCAGAGTGCGATCGCACGTCGTGCCGCCATGGATTGATTCACGGCGGTGCGCATCGTCTTCACGTCGAAAATGGGAAGCTCCGGATCCAGCGCGCGGACGGCCGCTCGCAGGCCGGCGAAGAGCGCGGACGCGTCGCCCGAGGTGTGCGCGACAACGGTGAAGCGCGAAAAACCGAGCGAGCTCCCGACCGACGTGAGCGGCAGATAAACGCCGGGCTGCATCGGTCGCGTGAGCCCATCGTGGCGGACGTCTCTCACGACGCCGACGACGGTCATCATGTTTCTCGAATTCGTGTCTCCTCGAAACGTGAACCGTCTCCCGATGACGCTCGGCGCGCCGGGCCAGAGGCGAGCCGCGAAGAGATCGGAGACGACGGTCGGGCGCGGTCCTTCCGGGGCCCCTTCGTGCTCGCCGAAAGGCCGCCCTGCAACGAACCGAATTCCCATCGCCGAGAAATATCCAGTGCTGGCAACGCGGGAGAGGACGACGGGATCGTCGCCGGTCGACACGCCGCGCCCGCCTCCCTCTGGTTGGTACAGGGCTGGCCAGTGGCACGTGAACGGTGCACACGTGACGACTCCGGCGTCCGATACGCCCGGAATCCGGCGCACGCGCTCGATGAGTGTTTGGTAAAAATGCTTCTGGGCGAGTCCGGTCGCGTACTTCGCGCTGGGCAGCGATACGCGGAAGCTTGCGACGCCGTCCGGCCGGAAACCAGGATCGACCTGTCGAAGGTTCTCGTAGCCGCGCAGCAGCAGTCCGCCGCTCGCGAGGACCATCGCAGCGAGCGCGATCTCGACGACGACGAGACCATTCAGCAGTCGTCGCTCGGGTAACGAACCGGCCGATCGCGTGCTGCCGGCGGCCAGGATATCCGCGAAGCCGTGCCGTCGCACCTGAAGGACTGGAGCAAGGCCGAACGTCAGCGTCGTGCAGGCGACGATCAAAACGGAGAATGCCAGCGCACGCGCATCGATCGTGAGATGAAGCCACGGTGGAATGTCGGCGGCGCCCAGCGTCACGAGACCGATTCCCGCTCGACCGAGAACCGTGCCGAGGATCCCCGCGATCGTTGCCAGTGCCAGCGCTTCGGTCAGTAGCTGGCGGGTCAGTCGCTTTCCGCTGGCGCCCAGGGCGGTTCGAATCGCAAGCTCGCGTCGTCGACCCACGGATCGGGCGAGCATGGCCCCGGCGACATTCGCGCAGGCGATGGCGAGAACGAGAATGACGCCGGCGCCGAGCGCACCACCGACAGTCCGATAGTCCGAGACGAGTCGGTCGCGAAGCGGCATGACTCGCGGCGTCACCGTCCGTGTCGAATCCCGGTCGCGCCAGATCGATTCCTGAACCCGCAACAGGTCGGTCCTCGCCTGCTCGATCGTTACCCCCGGCTTGAGGCGCGCGACCCCCTCGTAGGAGTAGTAATCGCCGGTCTGGTTCGCATCGACGCCGAGCGGAATCCAGAATCCCGTGGAGGCGGAAAGTGTCACATTCCGCGGCAGCACTCCAACGACGGTATACGGCCGGCTGTCGATCCGTATGGTTTTGCCAATGACACTTCTCAAACCGCCGAAGCGCGTTTGCCAAAGACCGTAGCCGATCATGACGACGTTCGGTCCCCTCGGCACATCTTCCTCGCGAAGAAATGAGCGCCCGACGACCGGCTCAATTCCGAGGACTGTTCCGAGGTTGTACGTCACGGCCTGTCCATCGACGCGCTCCGAGCTCGATCCATCCGATACGTTGACCGCCGTTTCTTCCCAGAGCGCCATGCCGTCGAACAACCGCGCATCGCGATTCCAGATCTTGAAATCGTTGTAGCTCACGCCGGTGAACTCGAGACCCCACTTCGGGGCGGTCGCGTTGAGATCGATCAGGCGACTCGCGTGCGGATATGGCAAGGAGCGGAAGAAAACGGCATCGACGAGGGCGAAGACGGCGGTGTTCGCCGCGACGGCGAGGCCGAGCGTGCCGATGATGAGCGCTGTCGCTCCGGGCTGCCGAGCAAAGGCGCGGAGTGCAAAGCGTAGATCAGAGATGAGTGACGGCACTCGCGTCTCCGACGCGGAAGGATGGACCTGCCGCCAATGTTCGCGAGGTGCGCGCCTCACGACGTCGGCCAAGGCCGCGAGCCAGATGCGAGCCACGGCGACGCTCCCACGTAAGCGCGCCGCGGCAATCTCCTCCAAGAACAGCGACTCGATGTCGTCGCCGTGCGCGTCGCGCAGGCGTCGCGGAAGGAGCCGGAGAACCGCCCGGAACAACCACGGCGCGCGGCTCACGACGCGTCTCCGGCAAGGCGTCGCGACGCGATGCGGACCATGCTCTCCATTCGCTCGACTTCGGCGGCAAGGGCTCGTCGTCCGGCGGGCGTGATCCGAAACCACCGTTGCCGCGCGGAGGAGTCGGCGCCGCTCGGCGCCGAGTCGAGGGATCGAATCCAGCCCTCGTCACGGAGCTCGTCGAGGGAACCGTAGAGGGTGACCGGCCACAGATGCAGGTCGCCGGACGTGAGCTCGAGGACGTCGCGCATGATCGCCGATCCATGGCGATCGGACGCGGCCAGCGAAAGCAGGATGAAGAACCAGTGCCGTTTCAAGGGTGGAACGGTGGAAGGGTGGAACCGCGGAACGCGACTCCTCGCGCTATTATACTGGTTGATATTATATCGGACAGTATAATTCGAGGAACGGTTGAAATGGGCAAGCAGTTCGGTAGCCCATGCCGTTCCACCGCTCCCCCGCTCTTTGGCGGTCCCATCGGGAGAGAGGAGGCCTTGCTCGACAAGACGCTATATCTTGAGGGCGGGGCGATCGCCTGGGTGCCTCGATCTGCAGTCCTCAAGCGTGTGAGGTTGTATGGACGATCCCGATGCCATTCCGTCGCGAATGCGTAAGGCAAAGTGGATGTGGCGCTCGATCAGCGGTGACAAACCTGCGGTGGAGGATGGGTCGATAGTTTCGGACCTCGCGGACACGATTCGCGGCGCAGTGCGCGAGGGAAAGGAGCCGAAATCGCCAGGTGTCGCGCCCGACGGCGGTGAGGAGTAAACATCCAGCGTCCAGCTATCAGCTGTAGCTGTCAGCTGATAGCTCGGAGCTTCGGCGAAGACTTGCCTCTCCCTGCGACAGACGCCAATCTCCAGTTAACGGCGGTTCGCTCAAGGAGATGCACGTGACAAAGAAGTCCCGATCAGGCCCCCGGGGCGCCTATCAGCGTCTCACGAAGCCACTCGTTCGCGACAACGGGGTGCTCCGTCCCGCCACATGGGACGAGGCGCTCGATCGCGCGGCGGAGGGGTTCCAGCGCAATCTGGCCAGGAACGGCCGGACTGCGACGGGAATCTTCAGCTGCTCGAAGTCGACCAACGAAGTGAACTTCATGGCGTCGAAGTTCGCCCGCAGGGTCTTCGGCAACAACAACGTCGACAGCTGCAATAGGACCTGACACGCTCCCAGCGTCGTCGGTCTGACGACAATTCTAGGGGCAGGCGGGTCGACGAGCTCGTACGAGGAAGCGGAGCATACCGACTTCGTCTTCCTCTGGGGCTCGAACGCCCGTGAGGCCCATCCGATCTGGTTCCACCACTTACTCAAGGGGATCCAGAACGGGGCGCGTCTCTACGTCGTCGACCCGCGTCGCACGACGTCCGCGGCGTGGGCCGACGTGTGGATGGGGCTCAACGTCGGGACGGATATCGCGCTGTCGAACGCGATTGCCCGCGAGATCATTGCCGCCGGTTTGGAGGACAAAACGTTCATCGAGCGCGGAACGACAAATTTTGGGGCATATAAGACGGCGGTCGAACCGTACACGCTCGCGGTGGCCGAGCGTGTGACGGGAATTCCGGCCGACGTGATTCGCGATGCCGCGCACCAATACGCGAAGGCCGACCGCGCGATGATCTGCTGGACACTCGGCATCACGGAGCATCACAACGCGGTCGACAATGTCGTGTCGTTGATCAACCTCGCGCTGCTCACCGGCCATGTCGGGCGATACGGGTGCGGCTGCAACCCGATGCGCGGCCAGAACAACGTGCAGGGCGGCGGCGACATGGGCGCACTGCCGAACAAGCTGCCCGGATTCCAGGACATCGAGAACGACGAGCACCGCACGAAATTCGAGACGGCGTGGGGGCGAGACATCCTGCCCGAGCCGGGCTGGCATCTGACGGAAATGATGCATGCGATGGACACCGGTCAGATGACCGCGCTGTACGTCATCGGCGAGAACCCGGCGCAGTCCGATGCCGACATGCATCACGTGCAGGACATTCTCGCCCGTCTCGACCATCTCGTGGTGCAGGAGATCTTCCTGACGAAGACCGCCGAGATGGCCGACGTCGTGCTGCCGGCGGCGGCGACGTGGGCCGAGGGCGAAGGGACCGTGACCAATAGCGAGCGGCGGATTCAGAGATGTCGTAAGGCCGTCGAGCCGCCGGGCGAGGCCCGCGACGAGATCTGGATCATGTCCGAGCTCGCGCGGCGGATGGGCGTCGACTGGGGTCATCCCACGGCGGAGGACGTGTGGAATGAGGTCCGCGCGCTCTCACCTGGGCTTGCCGGCATGAGCTACGCCCGCCTCGAGGCGCTGGGCGGCATCCAATGGCCGTGCTACGACGAAAACCATCCCGGCACGCAGTTCCTGCATGCTCGCCTGTGGGACGAGGATCCGGCGAAGCGCGGACGGCTCGCGCCATTCTCCGTCGTCCATCACGAGGGCCCGACCGAGCAGGCGGACGAAAACTACCCGTTCGTGCTCACGACCGGCCGCCGATTAGAGTCCTATAATACCGGAGTGCAGAGCGGCGGATATCTGTCGCCGCTGCACCGTGGCGAATCGATCGACATGTCGCCCGAGGATGCCGATTCCCTCGGCGTCGGCGAGGGGGATCTGGTCGAGGTGGCGTCGAGACGCGGGTCTCTCGAGACCCGCGTTCATATAGATCGTTCTCTGCGGGCGGGCGTCGTCTTCATGACGTTGCACTTCCCGGACGAAGTCGCGACGAACTTTCTGACGATCAACGCGACCGATCCACGGTCGGGGACCGCGGAGTTCAAGGCCTGCGCGGTACGTGTCACACCCGTGCGGTCCGCGCGCCGCTTCGACGCGCGGCACGCCGAGCCCTTCGCCGCGGCGGGAGACGATTGATGGATTTGCACCTGCGGCACGCCGCACCAACTGACGAAGAGCGTGCCGCGGTGGATGCACTGCTTGGCGCACCAAAATCGGCGTGGGATGGCGGGGAGCGGGGCGACCGGCGCGACGCACACGTCGCGATCGGCGGGCGCGAGACGCGCGAGCGACGACATCTGTTGTTGCCGGCGTTGCAAGCGTTGCAGTCGCGCGTCGGCTGGATCAGCGAGACGGGCCTCGACTACGTGTGCGTGCGGCTTGGCGTTCCCCCCGCCGACGCCTGGGGCGTGGCGACATTCTACGCGCTGCTTGCGACGACTCCCCGTGCGCCGCGCGTGCTGCATGTGTGCGACGACATCGCGTGCCGGTGCAAAGGCGCGGCGGAGCTGATCGAGCACCTCGAGCGGGAGGTTGGGCCGGCGCACGCGCATGGCCCGTCGGGCGACCATGTGCACGTGGAGCCCGGTTCGGCGGTGTGGATGCGGTCGCCGTGTTTAGGATTCTGTGATCACGCGCCGGCGGCGTTCGTGCAGGAGGCAGGTGCCGTTCGCAACGAGCGCTTGCTGGGGGCGCTCTCGGCGGAGCAGCTCAAGAAGATATTGTCATCCCGACAGGGTGCGAGCGAAGCGAGCCACCCCGAGGGATCTGCTCTTGCGACCGGCGGGGAACAGCGGGGAAAGCAGATCCCTCGCTCCGCTCGGGATGACAATGGGGTGGCTCGGGATGACAATATTTTGTTAGCCCGCATCGGCACCGTCGACCCGACCGACATCGGCGCCTACCGCGCCTCGGGCGGCTTCGAGGCACTGCGGAAAGCCATCGAGATCGGACCGGACGCCGTCATTCGCGAGGTGATCGACTCAAAGCTCATGGGACGTGGCGGCGCGGCCTTTCCAACCGGCCGCAAATGGGACGCCGTCGCCAAACAAGCGGCCCACCCGCATTACCTCATTTGCAACGCCGACGAATCGGAGCCCGGCACGTTCAAGGACCGCGTCATTCTCGATGGCGATCCGTTCGCGGTCGTCGAGTCGATGACCATTGCCGGCTTTGCCACCGGCTGCGAGCGCGGGTTCCTGTATATTCGCGGCGAATACCCGCTCGGCACCGAACGCGTGCAGAACGCCATCGAGCAAGCGCGCGCGCACGGTTTTCTCGGCAACGACATCCTGGGCCGTGGGGTTCGCTTCGACATCGAGATTCGCCGCGGGGCCGGCGCCTATATCTGCGGCGAAGAAACAGCGATCTTCAATTCGATCGAAGGCTATCGCGGCGAGCCGCGCAACAAACCGCCGTTCCCCGCGCAGGCGGGTCTTTTCGGGCTGCCGACGGTGGTCAACAACGTCGAAACGCTGGCCAACGTCCCCGCCATCATCCTGAAGGGCGGCGGGGCATTCGCCCGCATCGGCACGGAGCAGTCGACAGGCACCAAGTTGTTCTGCGTCAGCGGTAACGTCGTTCGGCCGGGCGTGTACGAGGTCACGTTTGGAAAGACACTCCGCGACCTGCTCGATCTCGCCGGAGGGGTGGCCAACGGACGCGCGCTGCAGGCGGTTCTGCTTGGCGGCGCTGCCGGAGTGTTCGTCAGGCCGGACGAGCTGGACATCCCGCTGACCTTCGAGGGTGCGCGGGCCGCAAAGGCGACGCTCGGCTCGGGGGTCATCATCGCGTTCGATGACACGATCGACATGTCGCGAATTCTTCTTCGCATCGCCGGATTCTTTCGCGACGAGTCGTGCGGGCAATGTGTCCCATGCCGCGTCGGCACGGTGCGCCAGGAGGAGGCCCTTTATCGAATCGCCAGCGGAAAAACCCTCGGCAGCGTATCCGGTGAAGTCGCCCTGCTCGACGAAGTTGGCCTGGCGATGAAGGACGCGTCGATTTGCGGGCTCGGCCAAACCGCGTATGCGGCGATCGAGTCGGCCATACACCGCGTAGGAGTCTTGAAATATTCCAAATCAAACAGCTGATGACGGCGTTCCGCTGTGCGCTTTCCTTTGCGAGGGTTGAGGGTCGAGGGTCGAGGGTCGAGGGGTAAACCCCGCAACCCTCGACCCTCAACCCTCGACCCTCAACCCTCGACCCTCGGATGACAGTAGTCTCTCCAGTCTCCCCGCCTCTCGTTCAACTCCAACGACCCACGATCGCCACCGACGCGCGAAAGCGCGGGTCGACGCGCACGGTTCGGCTCACGATCGATGGACAGGCGGTCACGGTCCGCGAGGGAACCACGGTGTTGGCCGCGTGCCAGGAGTTGGGTCTCGACATCCCGACGTTGTGTTTTCTGCAGACGCTGCATCCGGTGAACGCCTGCCGCGTGTGCGTCGTCGAGGTCGAAGGGGCGCGCGTCTTGGCGCCCTCGTGCTCGCGCATGGCGGAGGACGGAATGGTCGTCCACACGCAATCGCCGCGCGTCAAGCACAGCCGCAAGCTCGTGCTCGAGCTCCTGGCATCGTCGGTCGATCTCTCGACGACGCCGGACGTCGATCGTTGGATCGACCACTACGACGCGAGGCCCGAGCGCTTCGGGCCGAAAGCGCCGCCCGCCCCCGCCGGAACGCGCGACGCGTCGATCCCGGGCCATCATGACGAGCCGAATCCCCACTACGCGGCGACGGTCGCGGAACCGACGAAGATCGACAACGATCTCTACGTCCGCGATTACGCGAAGTGCATTCTCTGTTACAAATGCGTCGAGGCGTGCGGGCCCGACCATCAAAACACGTTTGCGATCGCCGTCGCTGGCCGCGGGTTCGACGCGCACATCTCGACGGAGTTCGCGGTGCCGCTGCCGGAATCGGCCTGCGTCTACTGCGGCAATTGTATCGCTGTGTGCCCGACCGGCGCGCTGATGGCGAAAGCGGAATTCGATAAACGCGCCGCCGGAACATGGGACGAGAGCCGAATGACCGCGACCGATACGATCTGTCCGTATTGCGGTGTCGGATGTACGCTCCGTCTGCACGTGGACGAGGGCGAGATCGTGAAAGCGACGTCGCCGCTCGAGAACTCAATCACGCAAGGAAATCTTTGTATCAAGGGGCGCTTCGGCTGGCGATTCGTTCAGAATCGCGCGGATGCGTAAGGCGCTCGAGCCAGTGGACGCGATTGACACTCGGTTCGTCCGCTCCGGCTATGCGCCACCGTCATCGGAGACGACACTGTGGCGAATGGTCGGAACGGCAGTGGACATGCGGACCGTCAGCGTCGCCGAGGAAGTGCCGATCGCGCTGGTGTACAACGGCAAACCGCACGTGGTCGTGATGGGGACGCCGTCGGATCTCGAGGATCTCGCCATCGGCTTCAGCGTGACGGAGGGAATCGTCGCGAGCGAAGGAAATGTGGAGCGCGTCGACGTCGTTCGCGCGAGCCACGGGATCGAGCTCCAGATCGAGATCGGTCACGCCGATGCGACGCGTCTCGAGTCGCGATCGCGGTCGCTCGTGGCACGCACCGGCTGCGGTTTGTGCGGCATCGAAACCATCAAAGAGGCGATGCGCGTCCCGCCCCGAGTCGGCCACGCCCTCGACGTCAAGTTCGACGCGCTGTGGCACGCCGGCCGGGAGATGGAGCGTTATCAGACTTTGAATAACGAAACAAGTACGGTCCATGCGGCGGCGTGGGTCAGCATGTTCGGCGCGGTCGAGGTCGTTCGCGAGGATGTCGGACGCCACAACGCGCTCGATAAAGTGCTGGGCGCCCTGATGCGCAGCGGTCGAGCGACTCGACACGGCTTTCTCATCGTCACGAGCCGCGCGAGCTACGAGATGGTGCAGAAAGCGGCGACGTGCGGCGTCGAGCTGCTCGCGGCGATTTCACGGCCGACCGGACTGGCCATCCGGTTCGCGCAGGAGTGCGGCCTCACACTGGTCGGTCTGCTGCGCGGTGAAACGGCGAACGTTTATACGAATCCACAACGTTTGGGGATGTGATGACGACTTCTTTCAATCCTGGAGCACAGAACGTGTCCATGTCGGCCGTTCCGTCGGATATCGAGATCGCGCAGCGCGTCAAGATGCGGCCGATCGAAGACGTTGCCGCCGAGCTGGGCCTCGAGCGCGACGAGCTCGATCTATATGGAAAGTATAAAGCGAAGATCCCGCTCGACGTCGTGCGCCGTCCGATCCGCGGACGCCTCGTCGTCGTGACCGCAACGAATCCGACGCCGGCCGGAGAGGGAAAGAGCACCGTCTCCGTCGGTCTCGCGCAGGCGCTCCGCCGCATGGGAAAGAAGGTGGCGCTCTGCATCCGAGAGCCAAGCCTTGGGCCCGTGTTTGGCGTCAAGGGCGGGGCGGCGGGCGGCGGTTACGCGCAGGTCGTTCCAATGGACGACATCAACCTGCACTTCACCGGTGACTTCCACGCCATCGGCAGCGCGCACGCGCTGCTCGCGGCGCTGCTCGACAACCATCTCCACCAAGGCAACGCGTTGGGCATCGATCCGCGACGCATCACGTGGCCGCGCACGATCGACATGAATGACCGCGCGCTCCGTAAGTGTATCGTCGGACTTGGCGGCGTCGGCGACGGCATCCCGCGCGAAGAGCGTTTCGTCATCATCCCCGCGAGCGAAGTGATGGCCATCGTCGCGCTTGCAACGAGCCCCGAGGATCTCGAGGAGCGACTCGGCCGGATCATCGTTGGCGCAACCGCGGGCGCGGCGCGGCGCCCGGTGACGGCGGGCGAGCTTCGCGCCACCGGTGCGATGGCGTTGCTGCTCAAAGACGCAATTCGCCCGAATCTCGTACAAACACTCGAAGGTGGGCCCGCCTTCGTTCACGCTGGTCCCTTCGGCAACATCGCGCACGGCTGCAATAGCATTCTCGCGACGCGATCCGCGCTCGCTCTGGCCGACATCGTCGTCACGGAGGCCGGCTTCGGGTCCGACCTCGGCGCCGAGAAGTTTTTCGACATCAAATGTCGCGCGGGCGGCCTCGAGCCTGAGGCGGCGGTCATCGTCGCTACCGTTCGTTCGCTCAAGATGCACGGGGGCGCCGACAAGAAAAACCTCGGCCCGGAGAACCTCGCGGCGCTCGAGCGTGGGTTGCCGAACCTGGAAAAACACGTCGAGAACGTCCGACACTTCGGCGTCCCGAGTGTGATCGCGCTGAATCGCCGAACGTCGGATACGGACTCCGAGTTGGCGATGATTGCGGACTTTGCGGCGAGGCTCGGCGTGCCGCTCGCGTTGACCGAGGTGTGGGAGAAGGGCGGCGCCGGCGGTGAAGCACTGGGTACCGAGCTTTTGAGTTTGCTCGACAAGAAGGGCGCGGAGTACCGCCCGCTTTATCCGGCGGATCTTCCGATCAAGGAAAAGATCGACATCATCGTCCGCCAGATGTACGGCGGCGATGGCGCCGACTATGCGCCCGCCGCGGAACGGGCGATCGAGTATCTCGAATCGATCGGCCTGGGGAACACGCCGGTCTGCATGGCGAAGACGCAATACTCGCTGACCGACGACCCGACGAGACTCGGACGTCCTCGCGGATTTCGCATCCACATCAACGAGGTTCGACCTGCCGCCGGCGCCGGGTTCATCGTCGCCCAATGCGGAGACATCATGACGATGCCCGGTCTGCCGAAAGAGCCCGCCGCGGAGAGGATGGCGCGGTTGCCGAGCGGGGAGATCGTTGGATTGTTCTAGGGCTATTGAAGGATCTCGGTGAGCGCGTCGATCACGAAGTCGATTTCCGCCTCGGTATTGTAGTAATGCGGCGAGATCCGAATCGCGGATGTGACTCCCTTGTCATCGAAGTCGTAGATCCCATACCATCGCAACGACGCCGTCGTATTGATCCGGCGTTCTCGTAACAGTCGTACGACGTCGGTTGCGTCACGACCAAGGTCGGCCGTCACGATCGCGGATGGATTCCGTCCGCGATCGAGGGTCCGCACTCCGGGAAGCTCCGAGAGGCGTGACCGCAACGTGCGAGCAAGCATGCGCGCACGTTCGCTCGACCATCCGATGCCGACATCGAGCGCATACCGCGCCGCGGCGCCGAGTCCGAGCACGAGCGCATACGGGAACTCCCAGTCCTCGTATCGCTGCGCGGTGTCGACGACTCGGTATTGCTGTTTGTCGATCCACTCCGCCCCTCGCATGTCGACAAATAGGGGGTGATCCCCGCGGGCGAGCGCTCTGTCGGACGCGTAGAGGAATCCGATGCCCCGCGGCCCGCGCATGAATTTGCGAGCCGTCGCCGACAGATAGTCGCACTTCAAACGGGCGACGTCGATCGGCAGCTGTCCGACGGCCTGGCATGCGTCGACGAGATAGGGCACGCCGAGATCCTCGCACACATCGCCGACGGCCTCGACATCTTGAACGAGGCCGGAGTTCGTCGGCACCCACGTCACGTGCACGAGCCGGCACTTCGCGTTGTCGGCGAGCGCCCGCACGGAATCCGGATCGACGCCGCCCTCCGGCAAGTCATCGGCGTGCACGATCAGAACACCGAGTCGCTCGCGCAACGCGAGGTACTGGATCTGATACGAGACGTAGTCGCAACGCGTCGTAACGATTACGTCGCCCGGAGCAAAGTCGAAGGACGACATTGCCTGGATGAAACCCGCTGTGGCGTTTGCGACGATCGCGATGTTCCTGGGCGGCGCCTGAATCAATCGACCGACGGTGGAGTAGACCGACTCGATCTCGGCGGCCTTGTCGTCCGCTGCCTCGTAGCCGCCAGTGAGAGCCTCGAGCTCGAGATGGTCGATCGCCGCGCGCAGCACAACGTTCGGCATGAGGCTCGCGCCCGCGTTGTTCAAATGCGTGACGTTCGCGCAGCCCGGTGTGTCGGCGCGCAATCGATCGACTGAGGTATCCATGTCCGCATAATAAGGCGTGATACCTGGGGCAGACGCTCGCTGGATGACGCCCCGTGTCCGTTAGTGGGACTTAACTGCTCCGTTCGCGAGTTGCCGGTCCCACATTCGAACAGATCAGGCAATTAAACTCGCAAACCGCGCCCTCGCGGCGGGTGTGAATGTTGCCGCCACCGAAAACCAACGGTCGGCTACCTCGTAGTGTCCAATCACGTGGCCCGGCCGGAGCGGATCCTTTGCGATGGGCCGGTGTTCTTCATCATTTGCTAACAGAAAGTTCATTGCGATCCGCATATTCACCTACTAGGGTGATGCGAGATCGTTCGTCGCGCGGCGTTCGGATTTTTATCGATCGAGGACGAGATGCAGAAGCTCCGCAAGCGCTGGCTCCCTTTACTGATTGCCGTTCTGGTCATCGGCGGCCCGGTTGCCTGGTACAAATGGCCGGCGACAGCGTCAGCCGCGGAGGCAAGTCTCACGGCACCAGTCAAGTATGGCGAGCTCAAGGTTCTCGTTACGACCACCGGCGAGCTTCGCGCGCGCAAGTTCGTGCAGATCCAGGGGCCAAACTCGCAGGCCGCGCAGATCTATCAAACGAAAATCACGTGGATGGTGCCCGAGGGCACCGTCGTGAAAGCCGGTGACAAAATCGCCGAGCTCGATCGCGGTCCAGCGGCGACCCGGTTGGCGACCGTGACGCTGGATAACCAAAAGGCACAAGCGGAGTTCACGAACGCGTCGCTGGATTCGACGCTCAATCTCGCCATCGCACGCGAAGAGGTTCGTACGGCCGAGTACGCGCTCGAGGAAAAGAAGCTCGCGAAGGAGCAGGCAAAATACGAAGCGCCGACGATTCAACGGCAGGCGCAGATCGACTACGAGAAGGCGCAGCGCGCCCTCGACCAGTCGAAGCGAAACCTCGAGACAAAGACAAAACAGGCCATCGCCAAGATGTCGGTCGCGGCGGCCGACCTCGGCCGCCAGCAGAACAATCTCAAGATGGTGCAGGACGCGATGAACGGATTCACCATCACCGCACCGTCACCGGGCATGGTGATCTACGTGCGCGAGTGGAACGGCAAGAAGAAGGGCGTCGGGTCGCAGTGGGGCCCGTGGGATCCGACCGTCGCCACACTGCCCGATCTGATGGAGATGGAATCGCAGACGTACGTCAACGAGGTCGACGTACGAAAGCTCGCCGTGGGACAAAAGGTCGCGATCTCGCTCGACTCGGACCCGACAAAGAAGCTCACGGGACAGATCACCGCCGTCGCGAACGTCGGCGAACAGCGGCCGAACCAGGATTCAAAGGTCTTTGAAGTCAAGATCGAGGTCGCCAGGGCCGATACGACGCTGCGACCGGGAATGACCACGTCGAACGCGATCGAGGTTGCGTCGGTCCCCAACGTGATGATGGTCCCGCTCGAGGCTGTCGTCACCGAGGCGGGCTATTCGTACGTCTACAAGCGGGACGGACGCGGCATCGCGAAGCAGATGATCGAGACGGGCGCGATGAACGACAACGAGATCGTCGTTCGCCGCGGGCTGACAAAGGAGGACCGCGTGTACCTCACGCCGCCCGCTGACAAAACCGGCATTCAAACTATCTCAATCCCCGGCCTGCAGCCGATCACGCCCCCAAGCACGAGCGGCGACAGCGCGACAGGTATCACGTTGCCCGCGAAGCCGACCGGAGTTCCGGCCGTCCCGGCGGGTACGCCCGAGCCGCGTCCGAGCACCAAACCCAAGGGCTGATTCGTGGCAACCCTCGCGATCGAACGGGGCGCGCGGCCGGCATCGCGTGCCCAACGACTGCTCGCGCACATCCTCTTCAGCAGCCGCACCGCGGCGGAAGCGGTTGCGCACAACAAGCTGCGGGCGAGCCTGACCTCTCTCGGCATTCTCTTCGGCGTGGCATCGGTCATCGCGATGCTCGCGATCGGCAATGGCGCCGAACAGGAGATCCTCGAGCAGATGAAAATGCTCGGCGCGAACAACATCATCGTGACGCCGCTTGTCGAGCAAAAGGAAGGCAAGGTCGATACCGATCCCAACGCGAAAAAGCAGACAAAGCGATTTACGCCGGGCCTCTCGTATCTCGACGCCGAGGCGATTCGAAACACCATCCCCGACGTGAGCGCGACGAGCAGCGAAGTCGTCGTCAACAGCGTGATCACGCGCGAAGGACGCCACCGATCCGGAAAGATCGTCGGCGTCGATTCCAGCTACTTCAGCGTGATGAACCTTCGCCTTGGCGAAGGCGCGGAGTTCGCGCTCCGGCACTTTGCGAGTGCGGCGCCGGTGACGATCATCGGGCAGGGTGTCAAGTCACGCTTCTTCACGACAACCGATCCGATCGGCCAAGCGATCAAAGTGGGCAATCAGTGGTTGACGGTTGTCGGAGTGCTCGAGGATCGAAAGGTGTCGGCTGAGACGGCACAGCGGCTTGGCATTCGCGACGCCAACATGGACGTCTATGTTCCGCTGCCGACGATGTTGCTGCGCTACCGGAACCGCGCCGAAGTGACGCAGGCAGAGATGGAGATCGCGGCGCGCGACGCGAACAACGGTTCGTCGTCGGACTCGAGCCAGACCGACGAGGAGCGCGCCGAGCAGCGAAACTATCATCAGCTGGACAAGATCATCGTGCAGGTGGCCCGGTCGAATGTCGTCCCGTCGGTCGCCGATGTCGTTCGCCGCATGCTGCAGCGGCGGCACAACGATGTCACGGACTTCGAGATCGTCGTTCCCGAGCTGCTGCTGAAACAAGAGCAACGCACCAAAGCGATCTTCAACATCGTGCTCGGCGCCATCGCATCGATCTCGTTGGTCGTCGGCGGCATCGGCATCATGAACATCATGCTCGCGTCGATCCTCGAGCGCATCAAGGAGATTGGCGTGCGTCGCGCGGTCGGTGCGACTCAGGGCGACGTCCGCGCGCAGTTTCTCAGCGAAGCCGTGATGATCAGCCTCGCGGGCGGCGTCGCCGGCATCATCGTCGGTGTCGTTCTCGCCATGAGCATCGAGCAGGTTGCGAAAATCCATACCATCGTTTCGCCGATGTCCGTCGGCGTGGCCTTCGGTGTGTCGGTCGCGGTGGGCCTCGTGTTCGGCATCATGCCCGCGAGCAAAGCGGCGAAGCAGGATCCCATCGTGTGTCTCAGATATGAGTAGCTCCAAGAAGTGATAAGACCATGAAGATCTCCGCGGTTAAAGATCTTCTGGTTTATGGATCTGTCGGAAGTTCATAACCAGTCGATCACATGCGTTATCTACTGCTCTCACTCCTGACGCCGCTCACGCTCGCCGCGCAGCAGCCGTCCAAAACGCTGACGCTCGAGGAAGCGATCCAGATGGCACAGCGGCAAGGGCCGTCGGCCGAGGCGGCGCGCGCGACGCGTGATGCCGCACGGTATCGCGACCGGGCCTTCAACGCGCGACTCCTGCCGCAGATCAGAATCGGCGGCAACGCCGCGAACCTCGACCGCGGCATCAACGCAATCACGGCCGACGACGGCAGCACGCAGTTCATCTCACAGGCGCAGAACCAGTCGTCGCTCAATCTCAGCGTCGCGCAGAAGATCCCGCTCACCGGCGGCACGTTGTCGGTCGGCTCGGCCGTGAGCCGCATCGATCTCTTCGGCAATCAGACGGCGAAGTACTGGCAAACGACGCCCTTCGTCATCGGACTGCAGCAGGATCTCTTCAAGCCGCGCGCCTTCGTGTGGGACGCGAAAGTACAAACGCTCGACTACGCCGTCGCGGAGCGGTCGTATCTCGAAGCGAAGGAGGACGTCGCGGGCAGCACGGCGGCGGCGTTCTTCGATCTCTACGCCGCACAGATGACCGTCGACAACCAGACGGCCAACGCGGCAATCAACGACACGTTGTTCACCCTCAATCAGGGCCGCTTCGAGGTTGGCAAGATTGGCGAAAACGAGTTGCTCAAGAGCGAGCTTGCGTTGCTTCGCTCGCGCGCCGCGCTCGACGATGCGAAACTCTCGCGCGACCGGGCCGAGGCGACGCTGCGTCGGACCATCAGCTATCCGGCGGGACAGCCGTTGTCGATTCTCACGCCGGATTCGATTCCGATCGTCGACGCGAACCCGGACGTCGCCGTGCAAATGGCGCTCAAGAACTCGAGCATCACGGAGCTGGCGGAGCTCGACCACGTTCGCTCCGAGCGTCAGGTCACCGAGGCTCGTCTCGGGAACCGGTTCAACGCGTCGATCGTGGCGAGCGTCGGCTTCAATCAAACCGCCTCGGCGTTCGGTCAGGCGTTTCAGAGCCCCCTCGGCAAACAGTCGCTGCAGCTCGGCGTGAGTATGCCGATGGTGCAATGGGGTGCCGGTACCGCCGACCTGCAGGCGGCGAAGGCGAACCAACAGCGCGTCGAAGCGACCAGCAAGTCGCAGCGTGACGCGCTCATCGAGGACGCGCGCTTCTCGGTGCTGCAGTTGCAGCAAGCGCAGCGCAACGTGCTGATCTCTGCCAAGGCGGACACGGTCGCGCAGAAGCAGTTCGAGGTCGCGAAGAATCGCTATTTGATCGGCAAGATCTCGATGCTCGAGCTGTTCACGGCCCAGAACGAGAAGGACGCCGCGGTTCTCGCGCGAGTCCAATCGCTACGCACGTACTGGACGGCGTACTACCACCTGCGCCGCGTCACGCTCTATGATTTCGCGAAAAAGCAGGAGATGTCGGAGCAGCGGGAGCGCTGAGGTCCGCGGTTCACTCGCCATGAACGGGAAATCGTTCCTGCTCACGTTCGTACTGTTCGCAAACCTCGCTGACGCTCAGCGGACGCCAGCGCCGGCGAATCGTCCCGACAGCGTGGTGCTCGAGCGCAGCCGCTGCTTCTATCCGTGCGAGTATAGACTCGCCGTCGATGCCGTGGGCCGCACGACGCGCCACAACGGCAACGGATCGGTCACGCGTGACAGCGCGAGCGCGGCGGCGTTCTCGCGCATTCTTGCGACGGCGGCGCGAATCGGATTCGACACCATGCCTGAATTCGCCATGGGCGCGCCCGAGTACTGTCGCACGGTTGCGACCGATCATGCGACGATCAGCGTGACGATCTTCACCGGGCAGCGGCTGAAGCAGCTGCGCTACTATACCGGTTGCGTGAGCGAACCGCCGCACCTCGGCCGGACGGAACGCCTCATCGCTCAACTGCGGTCGCTGGCGGACACCATCGACGTCGCCGCCGGCCCACGTCGCTAGTTCGGTGGACGAAGTGCCACCAGCTCCTGAGCGACGTTGATGCTCCGTTCCGCACCTGTCATCGCGTGTGAGCTCACGCCGCTCGGGGCGGCGACTGCGGGCGGTGTTGGCGATTGAGAACTCTCGCAAGCCAGCACCGCGACTGCGAACAACACTACGAGGATGACGATATTGGAATAGCGCCTCGTCGACATGGCTCGGCTCCTGGATGTCGTGGATGTTCGAGTTACGCGAACGCGATTGCTGGTGAGCCGGTGACGATGGCCTCGACGATCTTCGCCGCGCCGACGATGCATGCGCCCTTCGCGACATGATGCTCAGTGATGCCTCTCGGCTTTGTGCACGCGCCGCACAGCCAAATCGTGCCACCATTCGAGACGAACTCGTCGATGAGGCTTGCAAGCGGCTGCAACCCGTGTGCGGCGACGCCGGACGCGCCGTCTTGCGTCCCGAGCCACACGGCGTCAACGGTGCACACGACGACCGCTTTCTGGCCGGCGTTCGTGGCGACGTTTGCCGCGATGAATGGAAGCGTTGCGCGCTCGGGATCGTCTTTGCCGTGCGTGCAGTTGAACAGGATGGGTTGTGTCATCGGGTGCGCTCCACGGTGATGGTCGTCGAATCGCCCGTGTGATCGACGGTGATCACGCGATGCCCCAGCAGTCGCATGAGCGCCGGCAGGTCCTCGCGGGCGGCTGCGTCGCGCGTGATGATCGCGAGCCGATCACCGACGTCGATCGTCCCCATGCGGCGGCGAGCTTCCGCGGGCAGTCCGCTCCCGCAGCTCAGGTCGTCGGCATCGAAGGTGTGCTCTATCGAGCGTTTCTCACGGGTCATCGGCCTCCTCCGTCTCGAGTGCTGTCGAGAGTCGAGAGTAGGGCCGCAGCTTCGCGCGCGCGTCGGGAGCGATTCCCTATCTTTCGCCGATTGTTTCCCCAGATTTCTTCGCGCCGCGATTGCCCAGCGAGGGAGCCGCTCTTTCGAGCTCAGACCTATTTCAACAGACCGCGGCCGCGCGCCGCCGCTGCCGCGGCTCGCCGACTAGTCGCTCCGAGCTTCTCCAGAATGGCCGACACGTGGTGATCGACCGTCTTCGTCGTGAGGTTGAGACGCTCGGCGATTTCCTGATTGGTGCATCCATCGGCGACGAGGCGGAGCACGTCCATTTGGCGAGGCGTGAGCCCGGCGCTGTTGGCGCGCGTTGCCCGTCTCGGACCCACGGGCACCTTGAGCTTTCGCTGGCGCATCGCCGCGCGCAGCACGGAAGCGCGTCGCGTGGCGCCCAGCTTGTCGAATATCGCGAGCGCCTCGCGCATTGCTTTCTCATCGCCCGTTGCCAATGCATCGGCGCGCTCGTACGGACAACCGGCCGCGCTCCACAGCGCGGCCGATTTTTCCCAGTCGCCCTCGAGCAGCAACCGCCAAGGGTCGGCGGCGCCGCCTGGATCGACGCTGTGGCCGGCGCGCTGCAGTTGAAACCCAAGCTCGCCGATCAGCCACGCGTGATTCACGGCGCGAGCCATCTCGAGCGCCGGCTTCGCCTCGGCGATCGCGGCCGACTCGTCGCCTCCAAGCCACGCGTGCTCGGCGAGCGCGGCCGCGGCTGGTCCGATGCGCTGCAACTCGCGCGTCGAGTACGCGAGCTCGCGCGCGCGACGCAGCGTGGCCGCGGCATCGGCGTCGCCCCGCCGCGCTTGGATCTTCCCAAGAACCACGAGTGCCGGAATCGTCGTAACGCCCGGCAGTCCGCGCTGCTGGACGACGTCGCTTGCCTCTCTCTCGGCGTCGTTCCACAGCCCTCGCTCCAGATACATGCGAGCCTGCTGCCCTCGGAGATACTGAGCGTACGCAGCGAGGTCGTGCGCCTGCGCGAACGATAGGGCGCGCTGGATCACCGGCGCGGCGCGTTCGTACTCGTGAAGCTCGAGCCAGGTCAAACCAAGGTTGATCAACGCGCGTTGCGCATGGTCATCCATTCGGGCGGATTCGGCGAGATGAAACGCTTCTTCCAACACGGCCGCGCCTCGCGGATCGCCGGACTGCAGGCGCGCAGTGCCGACGTTGGTGAGGGCGTGCGTTAGCGGCTCGACATCCCCTAACGTTCGCGCCAGCGACTCGGCGCGCGTCCCCCAGTCGATCGCCTCTGCATGGCGCCACGATAACATGTGAAGCTGGGAGAGATTGCTATACGCCATCGCGAGCTCGTGGCCCGGGCCTTCTGACTCGAGCAGACGGACCGCCTCTTCGCCCGTACGCTCGGCGTCTGCGGGATTGCCCGCCCACCAGTGCAGCCGCGACGACCACCGCAGCGCGGCGCCGGCGCGGTCCCGTCGACCGAGCGCCGTCCATATCTCGAGGGCGCGGCGACGAGCAGCGATGGCGTCCATCGTGCGCCCGCAGAGATATGCCTCCACCGACCATGCTTCGAGCAACTCGGCGCGCTCGTCGCTCGAGAGCGGCTGACTCTGTCGCAGCGCAAGATCCAGGTAGCTGAGCGCTTCCCGATGCGCCGAGGCGGCGATGGCTTCGCGCGCGGCGAGCGGGGCGAACCGCCGAATGGCGTCGTCGTCATCGGCGGCGTCTGCGTGATGTACTATCCGCGCCAGCGGCACGTCGCCGATCGTTGTTCGCCGATCGACGAGCGCCTCGAGAACCCGCGCGTTCAGCGCGCGGCGACGAAGTGGCTCGATCGCCTTCTCGATGCCGAGCCGCGCGAGCTCGTGCCGAAACCCCACCGCGCGGTCATGTGCGACGAGCAAACCCGCACGGACCGATTCGTCCACGAGAGCGAGGTCGATCCCAAGCTGTCGCTCGAGGAGATCGAGCGCCGCGGCGCGCGGGCTGATCGCGACGATGTCGAGCGCATTCCGCGCGGAGGACGAAAGCCGCCGTGTTCTCGCGAGCACGGCATCGCGAATCGTTGGCGTGACGGCGCCGTGCTCGCTCGACAACATCTCTGTGACGAAAAACGGGTTGCCGCCGGTAATTGCGTGAAGGTTCGCATGGGAGCGATCAGCGCGCTCGGCCAGCTTCGCGACGCCCGCCGTCGTGAGTGGAGCGAGATGAATACGGTGAACGACGTCCGCAGGCAGCGCGCCGATCGTCGCGTGGAACAAAGAATCGGCCGCGCTTTCATCGTCGCGAAAGGTCGCGAAAACGACGGCGGGGCGCATTGCGATGCGCCGGCCCATGAAGAGAAGGAGGTCGAGTGTGGCCTGGTCGGCCCAATGGACGTCCTCGATCACGAGCATCGTCGGTCGACGCTCATCGTCGATCACATCGAGCACGGCGGTGAAAATCGACTCGCGAGACGCCCCAGTGAAGAGACGCTCGGCGAGGCGTCCACCAACCTGGCGCGCCGCGTCGTGGACGGGACCGAGCGCGCGCGGCGTCGACAGCGGATCGCAGCTTCCCCAAATCCAACGAGCGGAGTCTCCATGAAGCGTCATCGCATGGCGAAGCAAGGACGTCTTCCCGATGCCCGCTTCGCCTGCGATCAAGCACACCGACCCATGTCCACCGCTCGCGTCAGCGACCCGTTGGGCGATCTGCGCGAGCGCAAGCTCGCGCTCGACGAGAGGCGGCGCTTTGCTGACCACGCTGAGCTAACTCACGCCGCGCCGCCCTTCTTGAGCTCCCACCACTCGTTGACGAGGTGCCGCACCGCCTCGGGTGACTTGTCCCGCTCGGCGAGTGGTCCGATGTACTGCTGGCCACCGGCATCCAGAAGAACCCAGCGCGGCTCGGCCTCCCGGCCCAGCGTGGCAAGCGAGCAGCGAAAAACCGCTCCGTCGTCGGTGGTGACGCTGAACGGTTTGAGTTTGCGATCGGCTTTTCTTCGAAGAGTCATGGCTAAACAAATGGCGGGGACGTGCTACGGGCAATCGTGTCATTTCCCATGCCGTTGCGGCCGGCTCGCCGAACCCGCATTGGATTAAGAAAGCTCTAAACAGTTCCGCTCTTGACGTTTTGCCGTGACGGACTGATCATCACGCCGTGACACGCGGCAGGCCCAACCGTGACATTCAATGGAGGGAGTTCGATGCCTCCCAAACTGGTCTGCAGTCCAAGAGTCTTGCCGGAAACGGCGTGGTTTGCCGCGGCACAGACTGCTATTCAGCACAACCCGGTCAATCGCCCGCGAATCGAACACCTCGCCATGGCGATCCCGAACTTCACCCCCGAGCCGGCTCTCATCTCGGTGCTCACGACGAAGTACTGGGGCGCCAATGGCGTGAAGCTGACCGTCGGCTTCATGGACAATCCGCCGACGGAACTGCGAAAGCGAATCATCACGCACATGAATGCCTGGGCGACGACGGCCAACGTCACGTTCGTCGAAGCCAAGACCGACCCTCAGGTTCGCATCGCGCGCGCACGTGACGGATACTGGTCGTACGTCGGCACGGACATCCTCCACATTCCGAAGGACCAGCCGACGATGAATCTCGAGGCGTTCAGCATGAGCACGCCGGAGTCGGAGTATCACCGAGTTGTCCGGCACGAGACCGGCCATACGCTCGGAATGCCCCACGAGCACATGCGACGTGAGCTTGTCGACCGAATCGACCCCGCCAAGGCCATCGCGTACTTCGGTCGAACGCAAGGCTGGAACGAGCAGATGGTCCGGCAGCAGGTGCTGACGCCCATCGAAGAGCGATCGATCCGTGGGACGGCGCACGCCGATGAGCTGTCCATCATGTGCTACCAGATTCCGGGCATCCTCACAAGGAATGGCAAGCCGATCCTCGGCGGCACCGACATCGATCCCTCGGACGCCGCATTCGCTGCGTTGATCTATCCAAAGCCGAAGACCACGACGCCTCGCAAGCGGGGGGGGATCGCCGGGGTCGTGGACGAAGTGGTGTCGACGGTGAGAAAAGCGGTCGGTCGAACTCCGACAAACGGTTCGCCGAAAGCTCCTGCCAAGCGAAGCGGGAAAACGGTGGCGAAGAAACCAACAGCAACGGCCAAACGCGCTCCGGCGAAGACGGCACGTAGCTCCGCGGGGGCAAAGCCTTTGCCCCGGCGCTGAGGCAGGGCATGGCGAAACGAAAACCCCTGCTCGGGGACGACGCCCGAAAGATTCATCCAAAGCTTCGCATGATCGCGGGCGGCAACGAACGCGTGAACGCGTTGCGCGCCGGCCGATGCGGGGCGATCGGAGTCACGGCGAAGGCGCCGAAGCCGAGCGGGTCGGTGGTCAGCGGAAACCCGGACATTCCGATACCGCCGCACCAACTGAAGCAAAAACGAAAGAAGCTCCGCGGGTTGGCGAAGGAAATCGAAGCGAACGTCTTCATCGAGACGACGGATCTCAGCGATCCTCGGCATAAGCCGTTTCCCATCCCGAAGGGAAGCTTTGCCGGAAAGGGCAATCTCCTGACGGCCCGCGTGAAGTTGTCCGACCTGCCGAAGCTCGCCAGTCACACCGGCGTGACTCACATCGAGCTGGGTGAGCCGCTGCGCTCGCCGGCTCCGATCGTGTCGAATCAAAGTCCCATCGAGCCGTCCCCGCGGCGCTGGAAGTTCGCGCCCTCGGTGCGGCGAAAGCGAGGCAGCAAACCCGACGTCCTCGTCGGTGTCATCGACGTGCAGGGATATGACTTCTCTCATCCTGATTTCCTGAGCCGCGGCGGCACGCGATTCGTGAGCATCTGGGATCAGGGCGGGTCTGCCCGGCCGAGCCCGAAGCAGCGCAAGGAGTTCGACTGTCCGTTCGACTACGGCGCGGAGTTTCTGAAGGCCGACCTCGACGCGGCCATCAAAGCCGAGAAGAAGCTGAAGATTCCGGCGTACGAGATCGAGCGCCAGTCGCAGATCGCCGAGGGATCGCACGGGACTCACGTGGCCAGCATCGCCGCGGGAAACCGCGGCGTCTGCCGCAACGCCTACATCGCGGCGGTGTTGATCTCCTTGCCCGTGGAGGATCAGGATCGACGCAAGTCGTTTTACGACTCGACGTGCGTCGCGCACGCCATCGACTACTTGATTGCGGTCGCCGCGAAGCTCGACGTCCCATTGTCCATCAACATCAGTCTCGGCACCAACGGCCACGCGCACGACGCGTCGAACGCGATCAGCCGTTGGATCGACTCGGCGCTGGCGGTGCCTGGTCGCTCGATCACCATCGCGGCGGGCAATGCAGGGCAGGAGATCGCACAGTTCGAGGGCGACCGCGGGTACGTGATGGGTCGCATCCACACGAGCGGCCAGGTGCCGGCCGGCGGGCTCGATCGCGACATCGAGTGGCTCGTCGTCGGCAACGGCGTCGCGGACGTCTCCGAAAATGAATTAGAGATTTGGTATGGACCGCAAGATCGGCTGGCCGTGTCGGTGCTGCCCCCGGGTCCGACCTCGAAATGGATCGGCCCGGTGCGCCCCGGCGAGTACATGGAGAATCACCAGCTGAAACGCCGCCACAGCATGGTCAGCGTCTACAACGAGCTGTATCACCCGGCGAACGGCTCGAATTACATCGCCGTCTATCTCAGCCCGTTCTTCGGCGACCGGGGCACGGCAGGGATTCAAGAGGGGAAATGGACCGTGCGCCTGCACGGACTCGAGGTGCGCGACGGGCATTACCACGGCTGGATCGAGCGCGACGACCCGCGCCAACTCGGTCGCTCGGGGAAGCAAGAGCTCTGGAGCTTTCCGTCATATTTCTCGGAGCGCTCCAACGTCGATGACTCATCGGTTGGATCCATGGCGTGCGGCCGCTGGATCATCTCGGTCGCGAACTACGACGAAAGCGACGGCCGCATTCACACGACGAGCAGCCAGGGTCCGACCCGCGATGGCCGCTGCAAACCGGAGGTCGCCGCACCCGGGACCAACATCATCGCCGCCAAGGGCTTTGCGTCGCGCAAGGATTTATGGATCGCGATGACGGGGACGAGCATGGCGAGTCCATTCGCCTGCGGCGTCGCCGCATTGATGCTCGAGGTGAACAAGAAGCTGACCGCCGCGCAGATCGCCGGCATCATGCAGCGCACCTCGAGGCCGCTGCCGGGAGCGAGTTACGCGTGGGCCAACGATGCGGGATTCGGTGTCATCAATGCAACCGCATGCATTCGCGAAGCTCGCACGGTCACCGAACGGGACGAAGTGAAGCCGCGCCGTAACCTCTGACCCGACGACGGGATCACAATGCAATTCACGATCTACCCCTCCGACAAGGGTGATTGCAATCTGGTGACGGCCAAGAGCGGCGCGCGCATCCTCGCCGACGGCGGCATGACGGTGTCCTACAACGCGAGTGTCGCGGCGCAGCTGGCGAAGCTGGCCTCGAATGGCACCAACAAGACGCTCGACGTCGTCTACGTCTCCCACATCGACGACGACCACATCGGCGGTGTGCTCAAGATGCTCGACGATCTGATGGCGTGGCGCGTTCACGACCATCAAAAGAAAACTGGAAATCCCCTGGTGAAGGCGCCGTCGGTTCCGCGTCCGCCGGTCATCAGCGAAATCTGGCACAATGGCTTCAGCGACATGCTCGACGACAACGCGGGACCGATCGCGTCACAGCTCGCTCAGAGCGCGGCGGTGTTGTCGGGCTTCTCCGCCTCGGGTCATGCCGACTCCGAGCTCGCGCGAGCCGTAGCCGAACACCAGGATCTCGCCGAGAGCGTCCCGCAGGCGATCAAGCTGTCCCGGCGCATCTCCGACGGCCAACTCGGCATCGCGCTCAACAGGCCGGCGGGCGGGCGCATGATGATGCGCCGCGCCAACGCGAAGCCGATCAGGGTTGGTTCGATGTCGGTCTCGGTGCTCGCGCCCGCGGAGGCGGACCTCAAGCGACTTCGCGACGACTGGAACAAATGGTTGAAGGCGAACAAGACCGTGCTCGGCACGATCAACGCCCGCGCGAAGCACGACGCCGCGGCACTCATCAGCTCTGGCGCGGGCTTCGTTCAGCCGATGCTTGCGGAGTCGGTCCGCGCGGCCGAAGCGCTGTCCGATGAGCTGAACAAGGAGCTCAACAAGCCGCTCGGCAATCGCAAGCCGATCACCGCGCCAAACCTCGCCTCGCTGATGCTGCTCGTCCGCGAGGGAAAAAAGACGATCTTGCTCACCGGCGACGGACATGCCGACGACGTCACCGCGGGACTGAGCGCGCTGAAGCTGCTCCCGAAGACGGGGTTGCATGTCGACATCCTCAAGGTCCCGCACCACGGTGCCGCGGACAACATGACGGACGATTTCGCGACGAGAATCACGGCCGATCACTACGTGTTCTGCGGCAACGGCTTCCAGACCAATCCCGAGCTCGCCGTCATCAAACGGCTCGCCGACGCGCGTCTCGATCCGGAGAAGAAGGCGACGACCGCGCAGGCGCTCGAAAAGAACTTTACCTTCTGGTTCAATTGCACGTCGACGACCAAGAACCGGCCAGATCAACGCGAGCACATGAAAAAAGTCGAGAAGCTCGTCTCCAGCCTCAAGAAAAGCAGTAAGGGGCGGATGGAGGTCGAGTTCCTAAGGCCCGATCAGAGCTCGCGAGTGATCGAGCTGTAGGGGGTCGAGGGTCGAGGGTCGAGGGTCGAGGGTCGAGGGTCGAGGGTCGAGGGTCGACGTCAACGACGGCGCATCGGAAAACACTGGCGTCGTTCCCCTCGACCCTCAACCCTCGCCCCTCGACCCTAGTCGTATCGGAGTGCCTCGCTCGGATCGATTCGCAACGCCCGTCGCGCCGGAATCGCGCACGCGGCAAGGGTCACGATCGACAGCACGAGAACCACGGCGACCAATGTCGGCGGGTCGTTCGGCTCGATGCTGAAGAGAAATGTCTTTAGAAAACGCGTAAGACCGACGGCGCCGCCCAGACCAAGGATGATGCCGAGCACGGCCAGCATTCCGCCCTGACGGATCACGAGAGCGGCGATGTCGCGCGGAGCCGCACCCAACGCGGTCCGCAAGCCGATCTCGCGCGTCCGCTCCGCCACGTTTCCGGCGAGGACGCCATAGATACCCGCGATCGCCAACAACAGCGCTGCCGTAGCGAAGGCGCCGAAGAGAACGAGAGCGAGCCGGCGCTGTGACGTCGAAACAGCGATGAGGTGATCCATCGTCGCGATCTTGATCACCGGCTGCGTCGGATCGACGGAGGCGATGGCCCTGCGCACGTCCTGCGCGACCGACGCGGGATCACCCTTTGTTCGCACCGCGAGCATCACCTGATTGTCGGCCCCGAACCACTGTCCTTCCGGAGAGTACCACTGCATCGTGCGCGTCGCGTCCAGCCCGCGATGTTTGACGTTGCCCACGACACCGATCACCGTGCGAATCGGCGCTTCGCGCCCGCCCAGCTGCATCCGCTTACCAATCGCGTTCTGTCCCGGCCAGACTCGCTCGGCCAGCGCGGCGCTGACCAACGCCACTCTGTTCGCGGTATCGCGCGCGTCGGCCGCAGTGAACAGCCGACCCTGTCGCAGCGGGATGCGCATGGTCCGCAGGAAATCCGGGCTGACGATATAGCGGTCGCCGCTCGGCACCAGCTCCGGGTTCGGCTGTGGATTGTCCGGATCGAAAATGCCGTTCATGTCGACGTTGCCGGTCAACGGCAGCTGATTGGAGACCCCGACCCCTTCCACGCCTGGCAGTGCGCGAACGGCGTCGCGAACGCGATCGTGGTAGGCGATCACCGCGGCGTCATCCGGATAGCGCGTTCCGAGCACGTCCACTTCCATCGTCAACAAGTGCGACGCGTCGAACCCGGCGTCGACGGCCAGCAGTCGAATGAGACTTTCAGCAACCAGGCCTGCGCTCACCAACAACATCACGGCGAGTGCTACCTCAGCGACGACGAGCGTCGACCGCGTGACGTGTTGAGCTCCCGTCGCCAGGCGTCGGCCGGATCGAAGTGACGCGCCAAGTTGCCCGTCGCCGCGTTGTCCCGGCGTGAGCGCCATCGCGACGGCGAGCGTCAGGACGATGGCCGCGATTGCGCCGAGTGCCGCAAAATCGAGGTGGATCGCATTGAGACGGGGCATGCCGGCGGGCAGCCGCGCGATGAGGACAGGTAGAGCGGCCGCGGCAATCGCGACGCCGGCGGCTCCGCCGGCGGTCGCCAGCACAAGCCCTTCGGCGAGAAGTTGTCGGAGCAGTCTGCCGCGACCTGCGCCGAGCGCGGTGCGGATCGCGAACTCTTCGTGTCGTCTCACGGCGCGAGCGAGTTGAAGATTCACCACGTTCGCCGCGGCAATCAGCAGCACGAGAAGCACCGCACCGCTGAGGGCGAGAAGCGCCGGCCGGAAGTCGCGGGTCACTTCATCCTGCAAACGCACGATGGAAGCACCGACGGACGCGTACTCATCGGGATATTGTCTGGTGAGTTGCGCGTGGATGTGATCGATCTCGGTCGTGGCCGCGGCAACGCTCACCGTCGGCTTGATCCGCGCGATCATGCGCAGGTGGTGGCACGTCCTGCATGCGTAGGGCAGCATGACGGAATAGCCCAAAACGCGCCAGATCTCCGCATCCGGTGAGAGAACGTTGTCGAACGTCTCCGGCATCACGCCGGCGACATGATATTGCGTGCCGTTGATCGCAATGGATTTGCCGACGATCGACGCGTCTCCCCCGTAGCGACGTTGCCACAGACGATAGCTGAGTATGACGACCGCATTCTTTCCGGGTTGGTCTTCCTCGGCTAGGAAGTCACGTCCAAGCATCGGATGGACGCCGAGCGTGCGGAAATAGGTCCAGGAAACGCGGTCGCCGGAGACCCGTTCCGCATCGGTGTCGCCGAGTGTCGGTTCCCAGCTGCCGACGGCGGCGGCGAGCGCGATCGTGTTCGACTGTTTCGTGATGTCCTGGAATGTCGCGTAGCCGATGTTGTCCCGGGTCCCGTCGCGATTGCGCTCCCAGACGAAGGCGAGCCGGTCAGAGCCCGGGTAGGGAAGTGGGCGAAGAAGAACGGGATCGATGACGCTGAAGATTGCGGCGGTGGCGCCGATCGCGAGACCGAGCGTGAGAATCGCTGTGATGGCGAATGCCGGCGCGCGGCGCAGGTAGCGCACCGCGATTCGCGTGTCGGCGAGGAATGTTCGCACGAGGCCGTCTCCGGGTGGTGTTGTGTCGCGAAGGTGAATCAGTGCCGCCAGCGTTTGCATGATCATCCACGGGCGGCCGCGATGCTCTTGCTCGAGCAAATCGCCGATGACGTGGTGGCTGACGTCATCGGGAAGAAACCGCTCGAGGAGCCAAATGCAGATGCGCTTCACAGCGTCTCGGTGCCGACGTCGAGGCCATGGGCCATGCGACGAATCGTTTGCAGCGATGCCTGCAGAGCCTTCTTGCCGGCGGACGTGACGGCGTAGCACCGGGTGCGCCGTCCGCCGCGTTCGGCCGTGGGCGCGCCGACGCGCGAGGTGACGAGACCCTTTTCCTCGAGCCGCGTGAGCGTTTTATAAATAGTGCCGAGAGTCAGATCGCGTCCCGCACGGCGCTGGATTTCGTCGTGGACGGGAACGCCGTAGGCGTCTTTGCCCACGCGGAGGACGCCGAGGAGAACGAGTTGTTCGAGCTCGCCGAGCATAGGCCTTGGTTTGTTAGACAATGTCTAGAATATGAGCGGGACCGAAAACGCGCAAGCTTTGTCATCCTCAGGAGCCGAGCGATTAGGATCTGCTGTATCGTTTGCCTAGCCCGAAACAGCAGATCTTCCGCTTCGCGGAGGATGACAGTGAGGTTGAAGTCCCTTGACATCCCTCGACCCCACCCATAACCTCCTGCCCATGCGCACTGCCGCGGCCTACAGCTACTTCTATTACTACGCGACCCGCACCACGGGCCGTGGTTGGAGCTGTACGCGGTAGAGCACCGAACACCGCGCCAACCCCGAAGCGACCCGTGATTCTCACGGGTCTTTTTTTTTGTCGTATACACTCTCTCATCATGATCATTATTACACGACCAAACGTGACCGACGCCGAGATCGACCACATTCGCGAGCGCATCGAGTCGGTCGGTATGCGCACGCACCTCTCTCGCGGCGAGCAACGCACCATCATCGGCTGCATCGGCGACGAGTCCTTGCTGGCCGAGGTGCCGCTCCGCTCGCTGCCCGGCGTCGAATCCGTTACCCCGGTGCTCAAGCCGTACAAGCTGGCGTCGCGTGAATTCGCCGCCGAGCCGACGGTCGTACGCGTCGGCGGTCGCGTCGCGAACGCCGCCTTCGGCGGACGGGCCATCACGGTGATCGCCGGCCCGTGCTCGGTCGAGAATCGCGCGATGCTCGTCGCGACGGCCAATGCGGTGCGCGCGGCCGGCGCGATGATGTTGCGCGGCGGCGCGTTCAAACCTCGGTCGTCTCCCTATGCCTTTCAGGGCTTGGGCGTGGATGCACTGAAGATGCTCGTCGAGGTCCGCGCCGAGACCGGCTTGCCGGTGGTGACCGAGGTGATGGACACGCGACAGGTCGATCTCGTCGCCGAACACGCCGACATGCTACAGGTTGGCGCACGCAACATGCAGAACTTCGCGCTGCTTGCCGAGCTGGGTCGCGTGCGCCGCCCCGTGCTCCTCAAGCGCGGCCTGTCGGCGACCATCAAAGAACTCCTCATGGCCGCCGAGTACATCATGGCGAACGGCAACCACGACGTGGTGCTGTGCGAGCGCGGGATTCGCACGTACGAGACGGCGACGCGAAACACGCTCGACATCGCGGCAATCCCCGTCCTGAAGCGAGAGACGCATCTGCCCGTCATCGTCGATCCGAGTCACGCCGGCGGCGACGCGGATCTCGTCGACCCATTGGCGTTCGCCGCGATCGCGGCCGGGGCCGACGGTTTGATCGTCGAGGTACATCCCGATCCCGAGTGTGCCTTATCCGACGGCGATCAATCGCTCGCGCCCCCGGCGTTCGAGCGCATGATGCGCCGGCTCGACGCATTCGCGACCGCCGCGGGACGTGAGCTCACGCGGAGCGCCACCGCGTCGCGGGCCGTCGCATGAGCGCCAAGCCCGACCCGGCGGACGCATTGGCCGAGCTTGCGAGCTGCCGCGATGCCATCGAAGCAATCGATCGGCAGATCATCGAGCTGCTCAGCCGGCGGTTGGCCCTCGGCCGCCGTACCGGAGAATTGAAGCGCCTCGCGGGTTTGCCGATCCTCGATCCGACGCGCGAGGCGGCGGTCATTCGTCGTGTGGCGGGCGAGGCGCGGCAGATCGGCCTGCCGCCGGAACCGATTAGAGAAGTCTTCTGGCAGATCGTCGGCATGTCCCGCCGCGCGCAGGAGTGGGAGGAACCGGGGGTGCCGCCCAGCGATGCTCAGAGCGGCGATGCGCAGGCGGCTGACGACCCCGGTGCCCCTCGTGGACCGCTTGCCGAATGACCCCGGTCGAACATGTCGCGATCATCGGGCTTGGACTGATCGGCGGCTCCGTCGCTCGCGACCTTGCGGCATCGGGCATCCGCGTCAGCGCCTACGATCCCGACGCAACCCATGTCGCCGCGGCGATTCGCACACATGTGGTCGAAGGGGCGCTGGGTGAGAACCTCGACGAGCTTGGGGACGCCGACGTCGTCATCATCGCCGTGCCCGTCGATGCCGCTATCGATGTTCTGAGGCGGATCGCGCCGCGCGCGCGCCGCGCAGGCTTGATCACCGACGTCGGAAGCACGAAGTCGCGAATTGTCGCACTGGCAAGCGAGCTTGGTCTCGGGGAGCGATTCGTCGGCGCGCATCCGTTGGCCGGGGATCATCGGTCCGGTTGGGAGGCATCCAGAAGCGGACTGTTCCGCGGCGCGCGGGTCTTCCTCTGCCCGGCCCGAGACGCGACGACGTCGACGATCGAGCTCGCCGAGCGGCTCTGGAGGGACCTCGGCGCAAACCCGGAGCGCATCGATGCTGAGGAGCACGATGTACAGCTGGCGTGGACGAGTCATTTGCCGCACCTCGTATCGGCGTCGCTGGCGCTCGCGCTGGCGCGCGTGGGCGTCACTCGCGCCGACCTCGGTCCCGGCGGACGAGACGTGACGCGCCTCGCGGGCAGCTCGCCCGAAATGTGGTCGGCGATCGCGATGGACAACGCCCCCGCGATGGAAGAGGCGCTGCGAGAGACGGAGCGGGAATTGGCGAGCTTTCGAGCGGCTTTGGCGCAGGCCGACATCGAGGAGGTTCGGGCGAGATTCGTCGCGGCGCGCGATTGGTTCCGAAAATAGAACTCGATCGAAATCGGGATTGCGATTTTGTCGAGACGCCATCTATTGAGGGCGTGTTGAATTTGTTTCTGGTTTCTCGTTTCTGGTAACTGCCAGATACCAGCGAGCAGGCAACCAGCAACCAGCAACCAGCAACCAGCAACCAGCAATCAGTAACAAACCACCCCGCGCCCACCCATGCCTAAATCCGCTGCCCACGGCCGCATCGTTTGGCACGATCTGGCCACGACGAATCCGGATGCCGCGAAGTCGTTCTACACGCAGATTGCCCCATGGCAAACCAAGGTCTGGGACGAAGACGCCAACGACTACACCATGTGGATGCTCGCCGAAAAGCCGATTGGCGGAGTGGCGAATCTTTCGGACGACGTGGGCGCATCCGCACCGCAATCGCATTGGCTGGCGTATGCGTCGGTTTACGACGTCGACGCGTGTCTGCGACAGGTGCAGTCGCTTGGCGGCAAGGTTGTCGTGAGCCCGAAGGAGATTCCGTCGATTGGCTGCTGGGCGGTGATCGCGGATCCGCAGGGGGCGACGATCGGCGTCTATGAGCCGGACAACGTATCGCCGGCGCGGCCGGCGGCGCCGGGAATTGGAGAATTCTCATGGCACGAGCTGGCGACCGCCGACTACAAAGCCGCGGCGGATTTCTATCGCGCGGTCTTCAAATGGGAGACCGTGAGCGACTACGACATGGGCGAGATGGGTGTCTATCACATGTTCGGGCAGAATGGTGACACCTACGGCGGCATGTTCAACCGCCGACCGGACATGCCACCCCCAAGCTGGCTGTCATACGTGCGCGTCGAGGGCGTCAAGCCGGTGGCCGACAAAGTGAAAGACCTCGGCGGCACCGTCTTCAATGGACCGATGGAAGTGCCGGGTGGAGACTGGATCGCGCAGTGCATCGATCCACAAGGGGCGGCGTTCGCCCTGCACGCGAAATAAACCGCTAACGCCTGTCCGCGCATTTAGTTGTTCCCCCCTTGTAAGACTTTCCCGGCGTCTGTCGCCGCATTGTGTACCGACCGGCATCTTTCGGGACACCCTCCGAAAAGACACCGATGACCACCCGTCGTGACTTCCTGAAGACGACCGCCGGCGCCGCGGCGGTCGGTTTGACACCCGGCCTCGTGCACGCGGCTGAGCTCCTCGCGCCGCGCGTCGCGGCACTCAACATCCTCGTCCTCGGCGGCACCGGGTTCATCGGACCCCACCTTGTCCGCCACGCGGTCGCTCGGGGACACAAGATCACGATCTTCACCCGCGGTCGGCGGGATGGCGACCTCCCCGCCGAGGTCGCTCGGTTGCAAGGCGATCGCAACGGCCAGTTGCAGGCGCTCGAGGGCAAACGCTGGGACGCGGTCGTTGACGATTCTGGAAACGTCACCGAGTGGGTGCGTCTCTCGACGCAATTGCTCAAAGACGCGACAAACGCCTACCTCTTCACGTCATCGACCGGCGTCTACTATCCGTACCTCAAGCGAGGTTTGGCCGAGGCCGACCCGGTGCTGTATCAGGCCGAGGACCCCAAGGATGAATCCGCGAAGTTCGGCGTGATGAAGGCGCAGTGTGAGAAGCTCACGCTCGACACGTTCGGCAACCGAGGGATCGTGGTCCGTCCGACGTACATCGTTGGCCCCGGCGACACGAGCGATCGGTTCCCGTATTGGCCGCAACGACTCGTGCGTGGCGGCGAGGTGCTCGCGCCCGGCAAGATCGACGATCCGATGCAGATCATCGACGTGCGCGATCTTGCCGAGTTCATGGTCAAGCTGCTCGAGGAAAAGCGGAACGGAACGTACAACGTCGCCGGACCCAAGGCGCCGCTGACCGCACGAGTATTCTATGAATCGGCCGTAAAGGCGCTCGATGCAAAGGCTCGGCTCACGTACGTCGACGACTACGACTTTCTCGCCGCGCACAAGATCGAGGAGGCGATTCCGTGGGCGATGCTCAAAGGCAACGACTACGGCATGATGTCGATCACGAACGACAAGGCGATCGCCGCCGGACTTGGCTTCCGCCCGCTCGCGACGACGGTGCGCGACACGCTTGCATGGTGGCAGACTGTGCCGGCGCGTCACGCCAATCCGAGGTTCACGATCAAGCCCGATCAGGAGACGCAGGCCCTGGCGGATTGGCATAACCGCGGAAAGTAACGACGCGAATGGAGGTCCGGTGTCGACCGCGTATGTTACGGGGTCGATGTCGGACGAGCCGTCTCACCGTCGCGCGCGAAAATGCAAAAAACTTTCAAACGCATCCTCACCGAATACGGTCCGATTGCACTCGTTTTGTATTTGGTGATCTTCGCGCTCGTGTTGTTCGGAGCATGGCTCGCGGTGCGCGCCGGTTGGTCCCCGTCGAGCGCATCGGGGAAAGTGGGCACATTTGCGATCGCGTATTTCATTACAAAGCTCACACAGCCGCTGCGGATTGGCGCCACGGTGATCCTCACGCCGTTCGTCGCGCGCCTCTATGAGCGCGCGACTGGCCGCGGCTCGCCGGCCGAAAGTTCCGCCAAGGAGCTCGAGGATTCGAGTGTGAAGTGACTCCGCGCCGACACGCGCAGGTATCACCCTGCGACGGGCAACTTGCCCACCGTGTCGAACCTGCGGAGGAAATCATGCAATTCACTGTACGACTTGCGACGTGTCTCGCGCTCGGGGGAGCCATCGCTGTTGCGGCGGCCTGCTCGGCCGACGCCACTGATCCACTGGGTACCGGATCGAAGCCTCTCGTCACATCGAGTGGACCGGGTGGTACTGATTCGACTGGTGCGGGTGGTCCCGGCTCGAGCAATCGCGAATGGAAGCTGGAGACGATTCGCGGCGTCGTTCTCGGCGTCGACAGGGCGGTGTGGGCGCCGAGTACGGGCGGGGACACACTGTCGATGAGCACGACTCCGGTGCCCGGCGCGACGATTCGAGTGATCAAGTTCGAGTACAATCCGAACGTGACCGGCGGCGACAGCAGCGTCGTCTTCAAGGAGCTTGGCGTCGTTGCGACACTCACCGCCGACGCGAACGCGAAGTTCGAGTACAAGGTGAGCGATCCAATCGTCATCAAAGACGGGCAGCCGCGACCGAACTTCGGCTACTGGTTGACAATCACACCGCCGGCGGGCTCGCCGTATCTCGAGCGTGAGCATACCTCGGTCTTCTTCGCGGAGCAGTTCACCTCGGGCGACGGCCGCTCGAGCTATTTCCTGAACCGGCCGTGATCGAACAAACACGCGTGGGACGAACCGAAGCTCGGTCCGTCCCGCGCGTCCAACCTGTTCGCGGATCGTGGTGTCTCAATGGCGGACCCCACACGACGAGGAATGTCCATGGCAGGCTCGGTGCTTCTCGAGATTCGCAATGCGGCGCGCGGCCTTTCTCGCTCTCCAACGGTTTCGCTGTCGGCGATCGTTTGCCTTGCACTCGGCATCGGAGCGACGAGCGCCATTTCCAGCGCCATTAGCCGTGCCTTGCTGCAACCGCTGCCGTTTCGCGATGCCGACCGCCTGGTTGCCGTGCATCGGGTCACGCCGCATTCGGGGCCGCAGGGCACGTGGCCTCAATCGGCGCCGAACTACGTCGATCTCGCGCGCACGACGCGACAGGTCGAAGGGTTATCAGCAATCTCTCAAGGCACGGCGCTCATTGCGCTGCCGGCTGAGGCCATTCAAGCGAGCCAACTGTACGTCACCGGAAACATGTTCCCGATGCTCGGCGCGGTGGCGGAGCGCGGGCGTTTGCTGGGAACGGACGACGACCGGCTCGAGAGCCCCCTCGTTGCGGTGTTGAGCGACGAATTCTGGCGCAGCAAGCTCTCGGCCGACCCGAACATCGTCGGCCGCGTGCTGACCATCGACGGCGAGCCGACCACCATCATCGGCATCACGCCGCCTGAATTTCGGATTCCGCACGGCGGTAACATCCTCCGCGCCGACGTCTGGATGACGACACGTTTCACCCCACAGCGGCTTGGCCAGCGCCGCAGCAATTATCTGCTGCTCTTGGGGCGGCTCGGTCCCCGCGCGACGGTGCAGTCGGCTGAAACCGAGTTGCGCGGGCTGTTCGCTGGTTTGATAGCGGAGTACCCGCAGCTTCGCGGAGAGAACATTCGCGTCGCGCCATTGCAGGCCGAGAATCTCCAGTCGATCAAGAAGCCGCTGTTGCTCCTGTTCGGTGCCGTGTTGATGGTGTTGCTCATCGCCGCGACGAATGTCGCGGCGCTGCTCCTCGCGCGCGGCGTGCAGCGTCATCGCGAGATGGGCGTTCGCGTCGCCCTCGGCGCCACGCGGTGGGATGCCATGCGGCCGGCCCTCATTGAGAGTTTCATCATCACCACGGTTGGTGTGGCGGTCGGCCTGGCGCTGGCGAGCGGCGGTGTGAAGACAATCGGCGCGCTGGCCGCTGCGCGTATGCCGCAGCTCAACGGTCTCCACGTCGATGCTCGCGTCCTGGGGTTCTCGCTCGCACTCGCGGCGATCGTGGCGGTTGTGTGCGGAGCAGTCCCGGCGTGGCGAAGCTCGACGGTCGATCCGCAGGACGCGCTGCGCGGCGGGCGCGGCGGCGGAACGACGCGCGGTCACCATCGAGCGCTGCGAACGCTGGTCGTTGTCGAGATCTCGCTGTCGCTCGTGTTGCTCATCGGCGCCGGACTGGTGCTCAAGGCATTCACAGGTCTGTTGCGAAACGATCCTGGCTTCGAGACCTCGCATGTTCTCACGATGCGCGTCACGACGTCGAGTGCCCGGTACCCGAACGCCACGAGTGTGCGCGCGTTCCTCGAGCCCGCGCTGGCGGCGGTGCGGGCAGTGCCCGGCGTCGAAGCGGCGGCTTCCATCAACTCCGTTCCGTACATCACCTGGGGCAACAATTCAAACATTCGTTATGAGGGCCAACCGGGCAACGATCCGACGACGCTCCCGATCGTCGAACAGCGCTCGGTTTCGCCGGGCTTCTTCGACGTCACGAAGCAGTCATTGCTCGCGGGGCGGGTGCTGTCGCCGTCGGATGACGAATCGCCAAACGCGCCCGCGGTTGTCGTCGTCAACGAGGCGCTCGTGAAGCGTGATTACAAGAATCGTGACCCCATCGGGCAGCGCTTCCACACGTCGGACACCACCTTCGGCACGATTGTCGGCGTGGTGAGCGACATCCGCAACGCCGGCCCGATCGCTGATCCGCAGCCCGAGATGTACTGGACGTATCGTCAGGCGGCGCTTGGCGCCACGAGTTTTTCATTGATGATTCGGACGCGCGGACGTCCGCTCGAGGTCCTGTCCGGTGTGCGAGATGCGCTGCGCTCCATCGACCGCACGGCGGCCGTCGGCGATGAAAGGGCCATGTCAGACGTCATCGCGCGCAGCCTTGGCCGCCCGCGGTTCTATTTCAGTTTGCTCGGAACCTTTGCGGGCGTCGCGATCCTGCTGGCGGTGGCCGGACTGTACGGTGTGCTCAGTTACGTCGTCGCGCAGCGGACGCGCGAGCTTGGCATCCGTGCCGCACTAGGAAGCCCGAGCGGGGCGTTGATGCGCCTCGTGACCTTGGAGGGCCTCCGACTCGTCGGACTCGGACTGCTGTTCGGATTCGTCGCGGGTGCCGCGCTCACACGGCTGATGGTGTTCATGCTCTACGGACTCAGTCCGCTCGACGTGTCCACCTGGATTCTCTCGGCGGTGTTGATGACGGGCGCCGGGTTATTGGCGATCCTCACCCCGGCGATTCGAGCGGCGCGCGCGAATCCATTAGTGGCTATTCAAGCAGAATGAGACTGCGCATCGTCCTCGACCCTCGACCCTCGACCCTCGACCCTCGACCCTCGACCCTACTCTGCTCGTAATGCCACCATGGGGTCAGCCTCCGTCGCCCGCTTCACCGGAATCGCACTCGCCAAGAGTGCGACCAATCCGACGATCAATGGGACGGCCACGAGCGTGATCGGGTCCGTGGAGCTGAGCCCGAAGAGGAAAGTCGAAACAACTCTCCCGATTGCCACAGCGCCGGCCAGGCCAAACACCACGCCGGTGATGACAAGCGTCGCGGTGTTGTTGAGCACGAGCCGAACGACGTCGCCGCGTCGCGCCCCGAGTGCCATGCGGACGCCGAACTCGCGCGAGCGCTGCGCGACGCCGTACGCCAGCACGCCATAGATGCCGGTGGCGGCCAGCAGCACGCCGACCAATCCAAAAATCGCAATGATTGCTGCGCCAATCCGCTGTCCGGCGACGTATTTGTCGATCCAGTCGGACAGGTATCCTTGTCGCTCGAGCGCGATGTTCGGATTCAACGCCGCCAGCTCCTCGCGCATGGCGCCCAACGCCGCGCCGCGGTCGCCGCGCGCGCGCACGAAGATCGTCGGGTAGGACGTACGATCCTGTGCCAGCGGGATATAGGCAAACGGCCGCGGTCCGTCCTGAAGCGCCAAGTATTTTCCCGTCGACACCACGCCGACGACCGCATATCGCGTGTCGTAGATGAGAAACGATCGGCCGATTGCGGCACTCGGCGTTCGGTCCGGCCACAGTTGCCGCGCCAGCAGCTCGTTGATCACGGCGACGCGAGGTGACTGCGGACCATCAGCATTTGTGAATGTCCGTCCCGCGAGCAGCGGAACCCTCAGCAACTCCAACAAGCCGACGTCCGCCGGCGTGTACTGCACATCGAGTGGTCGATCTGCCGGGCGCTCGCTCGAACGAACGTCGCCCGTTCGTTGGTCGCCGCTGAGAGGCGGCGATGCCGCGAGCGAAGCCATCGCGACCTCCGGCCGTGCGCGCAGACGCTGCAGTAGCTGGGACAGAAACGCGTCGCCGCGTGTTTCGTCGTACCCGTGCGGCCCGAGGCGAACCGCGCCGACGACGACACCTGTCGCGTCGAAGCCGGGGTCGATGTCGATTGCATGCGCAAGGCTGCGCGCGAACAGGCCCGCGAGGACGAGCAGGAGTACCGACGACGCGATCTGCGCGACGACGAACAGGCTTCGCACGCGCACCTTGTGTGATCCGCTGTCGACGCCGCTCGCTTTCAACGCCGACGCGAGATCGACGGCGGTGGCATGAACCGCCGGCGCGAGGCCCGCCACCAATCCAGCTCCGAGAATCGCGATCGCCGCGATCCCAAACACCTTTGCGTTCACGCCGATGTGCACCTCGATCGGCCACGGTGCCGGAGATGGAATTCTCGCAAAGACACGCGTTAGAAAAACCGTGAGCAAAAGGCCGATGCTTCCGCCGGCGACCGCCAGGATGAGACTCTCGAGCAGAAGATGGCGAACCAATCGTCCGCGTGTCGCGCCCATCGCGAGTCGCGTGGCGACCTCACGCTTTCGAGCGAGACCGCGCGCGAGCAACATGCCCGCGCTATTTGCCGCCGCGATCAGCAGCACGACGGCTGCGATGGCGAACAACATGTTCATGTAGCGCGCCGTGAAGTCGCGCGAATCGCGAGTGAGCACGTGTAATGGCTCTGCCCAGGCGTCGAGCACGTGAGACGCCGCATCGTGCATCGGAATGCGCGGATACACGGTGCGCAACGCGGCATTCGCTTCGTCGACCGTCACGCCGGGTCGCAGACGCCCGAACACGTTGATCGACAAATCGTTCAGCGTCGCCCCTCGATAGGCGGCGGCGGGCACCCAGACGTTGAACGCGAACATGCCCGCGAACCCGCCATGGAATCCGCGTGGCGCGACACCAATGATCGTCAACGGCCGGCTGTCCAAGTAGATGGTGCGGCCGATTGCCGCGCGATCGCCCCGCAACGCCGTCTGCCAGAAGTCGTAGCCGACGACGGCAACGGGCTGCGCTCTCCCCGGCTGATCGGCGCTTGCGTCGTAGAAGCGGCCGAGCGCCGGCTGAACGCCAAGCACCGCGAAGTAGTTGCCGGTCGTGACGAGCCCGCCAAGGCTCCGCGCCGTATTTCCGTCTCGTAATGAGAAATCTTGTATGTCCTGGCCGGCCAGGCCGGTGAAAACCGAGGACAGCGCGCGGGCGTATGCGGTGTAGCGATCGAACGCGAACGACGTTGCGCCAAAGTTCATTTGATGCCCGGTGTCGTGGCGCTCCTCGAGCATGACAAGCGACGACGGATCCGCTACCGGCGGAGGGCGGAGGACCAGCGCGTCCAACATGCTGAACACCGATGTCGTCGCCGCAAGCCCGAGGGCCAGCGTCACGATGATTGCCGCTGAGAATGCCGGATTCTTCCGCAGCATGCGGAGACCGGTGCGCAGATCGGCACCAACGCCGGACGTGTCGAACATCGCGCGGAACGCAGCGCGCGCATCGACCGTCTGGCGCCGCGTCGCGGTGCGCCGCGACCCCACACGCTGCCGAGTTGCCGCCAGGGCGCGAGACGACCGGTCGAAGCCGCTGTACGAGCGCAGCAACGCGTCGCGCAACTCACGTGCGTCACGCCATCGGCGTTCCGGTTCGAAGGCGAGGCACCGATCGATTGCGGCAACCAGATCCGGTGGTGCGTCTGGTGCGCAGACCGACAAAGGAATGCTCGGTCCTTTGCGCTGCTGAACGAGCCGCTCGGTGACGTTTGTCGCATCGAACGGCAGTCGTCCACCGAGCATCAGGTAGCCGAGCACGCCGATCGCGTAAAGCTCACTGCGCGGATCGAGGGCGGGCTCGCCGAAGGCCTGCTCGGGCGCCATGAAATGCGGTGTCCCCCAGGTTTCCGGTGAGGCCCGAACGCCGGCATCGCGCGCCGGAAACGCGGCGACGCCAAAGTCGATCAGCCGGACTCGCGGCGGAACGTCGTCGTCCGGCAGCCCCGCCTCGAGGAGAATGTTCTCCGGCTTGATGTCGCGGTGCAGCACACCCTGGCCGTGCGCGTATGCGACGGCGTCGGCGATGTCCACGAGCAGCCGGCGAGCCTCGGCCGCATCGACGCGCCCCTGACGCCGCAGCAGGCCGGCGAGGCTCTCACCCGCGATATACGGCATCACCATATAGATTGCCTGCTCGGTCTCACCGAATGTCAGCAGAGGAACGATGGCCGGGTGGCTCAGCTGACCAACCGTTCGCGCTTCACGCAGGAAGCGCTCCCGCTCCTCCGGGCTGCCGAGCCGCTCCGTTTTGAGAACTTTGATGGCGACGAGGCGATGCAGCTGGACGTCTCGCGCCAGGAACACGGCGCCGAACGCGCCCGCGCCAAGCGGTCGCACGATCTGAAAACCGGCGACCTCGCGTTCGATCTCGTCAGAGTGCATGGACAGGTTATCCGAGTTGAAGCCCGAGGCGTTTCGCCGCGATCGTCCGTCGAAAGCGAGAATGGATTTAGCAGCCTCTCGAGTGCTGCGCCATGACGTCCCGTCCGATAACTTTCGGGCGACCCTTCCCCATCTCGCCTATGTCGCGCCGCACACCGCTCGTCGTGCTCAGCACCGCCATCGTATTCTTTGCCGTTCCCGCGCTTCTCTTCGCGTGGGGTGACGTCGGCCATCGTCTCACCGGCGAGGCGGCCGCGCTCAGGATGCCGCTATCGATGCCGGCGTTCTTCCGCGCGGCCTCGCGACAACTCGGCTATTTGAACCCTGAGCCGGACCGCTGGAAGGACAAGGACGAGTACCAGACAGATCCCGCGCTCAGCAACGGCACGTTCCCCGACCATTTCGTCGACATGGAGATGGTTCCGCGCGAGGTGCTCTCCGCCGCGTTGAGGGCGAAGGATCGTTTCGGCTACACGGATACGCTCGCGGCGGCAGGCGCCAAGGCAGCCGTCATGGGAACGCTGCCGTTCCAGATTCTCGAGGGTGCGCAACGGCTTCGCGTCGATTTTCGCAATTGGCGCATTGCGCCCGATTCCACGAAGCGTTTCATCGAACAACGCATCATCGACGACGCGGGGATCCTCGGCCACTACGTCGCCGACGGATCAAATCCGGCGCACACGTCGATCCACTTCAACGGATGGGACAAGAACACGCCCAATCCCAATGGCTACGCGACGGACAACCGCTTTCACGCCCGCTTCGAGACGATTTACGTCGGTTCTCACGTCAAGCTTGCCGACGTCCTCGCGCGGGTCGACAACAACGCGCGCGTTTTGCCGGATTTTCGAACCGCGATCATCGAGTACTTGAACGCAAGCAACGCCCAGCTCGAGCCGTTGTACAAGGTTGATAAAGCGCACCCGTTCGACGTGAACACCACGGCACCCGAGAACAAGACCTTTGCCGTCGAGCGCCTCGCTGCCGGCGCTCGGATGCTACGCGATATCTGGTATACGGCGTGGGTGACGAGCGCGCCGCAGCGCTGACCTACTCCCGCATCGCCAGCGCGGGATCGACGCGCATCGCGTTCACGGCGGGGATGGCGGTGGCCACGAATGCCGCCGCCATCGCGAGGGCCACCGCTGAAAGGAGCGCCGTGGGATCGCGTACTTCGATGCCGTACACCAGGCTCGAAAAAACGCCCGCTCCCGCAACGGCCCCCATCAAACCGAGAAATGCGCCCCATGCAGCGAGCGACAGGCCTTCGCGTTGCACAGACCACCACAGTCGTTCAGGCGCCGCCCCGAGCGCGAGGCGAACGGCGAGCTCCTCGCGCCGTTCACGCACTGATATGAGAATCGCGCCGCCGACGCCGATCGTCGATAGCAGCAGTGCGACGACGCCAAAGAAGCCGAGCACGAAGAGCTGAAAGCGCCGGTTCGCCGTCGAGCGGCCGATGATGTCGTCCATCGACGCGATGCGAAACACCACCGCATCGGGAAAGACATCGCGCACGATCTGCCGAATTTGCGCGTCTGCGATTCGACCGCCGTGGCGGACCACGACGTCCATTCCCCAGTTCAGGTAGTGTCCCTCGAACGCCTGGCTAAAGGGCACATACATCGTCGGCCGCACGCCGGCATCGAGGCGATTCATATGAATTGTCTCAACGACGCCTACGACCCGCGCCCGCGGTGGCGGCTGATTCGGCGGGCCGTCGAGCAACACCTCGCGGCCGATCGGGTCCGCGTCCCCCCACGCCCAGCGCGCCAACTCCGCATCGACGACCAGAACGCGCGCTGCGTTCGGTCCATCTGAGGGCGAAGGCGCGCGTCCACGCAGCACGTGTGTGCCCATCGCGTCGAAGTACCCAGGAGTAATCGGCCGTACGTAGGCCGGACTCCTGTTGCCCTCCCGGGCGCCCGCTCGTTCAGGCACCCCGACGGACGTGGTCCACCAATCTCCTGTGAGCGGCAGCCGATTCACCGCGCCGACGCGACGCACGCCCGGAATTGCCTCGAGACGATCGATGAGCAGATCGAATTCCACGCTCGCCCGATTGCGGTCTGCCATCAGCGCATCGTGCTGCATCTGCGGCGTCCCGTCGAGCTTCGCACGCCACGGCGGCTCGACGCGAAACGTCAAAACGCTGTCGGCGACGAATCCCATCGGCTGTGAAAGCACACCGCGAAGCGTACGCACCACGAGCCCGCCGCCGACCATGACGAACACCGCCAGCGCCACCTCGGCGATGACCGTCGCACGCTGCATGCGCCGCCGACTCGGCGACACGCCGGCGCGGCCCGTGCCGAGCGAGCGCCAGAGCCGTTCGCGGCGTGTCGACGAAAGCGCGAACACCGTGAGAAGCGTCGTCGTCAGCAACGCGAGCACCGCGGTGTAGAGGGCCGCGCGCCCGCCGACTGCAACTTCACTCATTCGTGGAACAAAGTTGGACGCGAGCGGTCGGATTCGCTCGAGCAACACCGACGCGAGCCCGAGTCCGGCGGCGGAGCTGATGCCGATGAGCACCACCGATTCGGTCACGAGCTGACGAACGACACGGCCGGCTCTCGCACCGAGCGCGACACGAATGGCCAGCTCACGTTCGCGGGCAACGGCACGCGTGACGAATAAGCTCGCGACGTTCGCGATGGCGATCATCAGCACCAGACCGGCGGCGGCCCAAACGAGCAGGAGCGACATTCGCACACTGCCGACGCGTGCGGAGCGCAGGTCGCGCAGGAGCACCGTCCAACCAGCGCTGGTTTTTGGGAACATCGTGGCGAGCATACGGCCGGTTTGGTCCGCGGCGGCAGCTGCCGCGGCAACGGATACGCCGGGACGAAGTCGAGCGACGCCTTCGACAAAGCGAGAGCCGCGCGTCTGCCATTCGAGCTCACTCAAGCCGATCGGCTCCCAGAACGCGGTCGCCGGGTTTGGAAACGCGAACCGTTGCGGCATGACGCCGACCACCTTTCGCATCGCGCCATCGACCTCGACCTGCCGGCCCACGACGTTCGGATCGCCGCCGAGCAGCCGCTGCCAGAAATCGAAGCTGACGACAATCGCCGACGCACCAGCGACGTCGTCGTCGGGGGACAGCGCGCGGCCGAGCACGGGAGCCTCGGTGAAGACGCGGAAGAATTCACCACCCACCGCGGAGAACGAGACACGTTCCCGCGTTTCGCCGATTCGCACGGTTCCGCTTCGAGAATTGTGAACGGCTCGAGCGACGAACAGCGAGGTATCCCGCGCGACGTCTCGAAAGTTGCCCGGCGAGATGCCGAAGTTCCGCATCCCGAGCCCTACGTTTTCCTCTCCGATGTCGACGATTCGATCCGCGCCGATCATCGGCAACTGCCGAACGAGCACCGCGTCGGCAAGCGCGAAGAATGCGACATTGCCGCCGATGCCGGCGGCGAGCGTCACGCCGGCGACGAGCGCGAAGGTCGGCGCCCGACGAAGCTGGCGCACGGCGACGGCCAAATCCTGGCGTAGGATGTCGGAGTGCGCCGCGATCGAGGCGCGAATCACGTCGGGGGCGAAGCGGCGAAGCGGCGGCGCCTCCTCGAGGAGATCGGCCTGTAACTCACGGCCGTGCTCCTCGCGAAGATGGGCGGGCAGGAGCCGCAGCCACACGCGATAACGGAGCGGGACTGTCATCCTACACGCGAGCGTCGCGAGCGGTAGGACCCGCTTTGCGGTTCCGCGGCGAAAACCGCGAGGTTCTCTCTTCCATATTCCCCCATGAGACATCGCTAATTGGCTGGCCGGGCCTTGAGCTGCTTCAACGCGAAGTTGACGGTCGCCTGCAGCCGCTCGGTCTCGGCGCGGAGGGCCGCTCGGCCCGTTCGCGTCAGGCGATAATACCGCCGGCGCTCGTCGTCCAAATCGGCATCCGGCCGCCGAGGAGACTCCTCGATGAGGCCCTCGTCCTCGAGGCGGCGAATGGCCGCGTAGACCGTTGCCGGCCCGAGCTTGACGGCTCCGGCCGTTTGCTGCTCGACGGCTTTGCGAATGAGGTACCCGTGTCGGTCGTTGACGGCGAGCGCGAGCAGAATCTGATAGCTGGCCGGCGACAGCGACCCGGGCGATGGCGTTTCGGTCATGATTTGGAGTACTAGTACACTGAGTAGACTAGTACTCCACCGCGCCGCACCGCGTCAAGTCAGGATTTTGTCGGGCTCCGGTGGTCCGTGCCTTGCCTTTTGTTTATGGCAGAGGGCGCGGCTCGCGCCAAGACGGACCCAGCAACGACTCAAATGACCCCTACTCGACTCAATAGACGGACGCGGTGGATTGGCGGTGCGGCGCTCGCGCTCGCCGCGGTCGCCGGTGGCAAGAGCTTCGTCGGCCACGCCGACGCTGAACCGACCCCCGAAGATCCGACGCTGCATATCTCGGTGGCCCTTGGCGAGCGCAAGCTCACGATGGCCGTCGGCGACAGTACGATTGCGACCTATGGCGTCGCGATCGGCAAAGACAGCAAGCCGACCCCGACCGGACGATTCTCTATCAGAAAAATCGTATGGAACCCGGCCTGGATTCCGCCCGACGAGGACTGGGCTCGCAACAAGAAGCCGCAGCCTCCCGGCGCGAAGGCGAATCCGATGAAGCTCGTGAAGATCTTCTTCAAGGAGCCGGATTATTACATCCACGGCACGGGCGACGTGGAATCGATCGGCGACGCGGCATCGCACGGCTGCCTGCGCATGGATCCGGACGACGCATATCGCGTGGCGCGATACGTCATGGAGCACGGCGGATCGCCGCGCGACGAAAACTGGTTCTACCGGATTCTGCATTTCCGGAGTGAGACCAAAACGGTCTACCTGGACCATCCAATTCCGATCAGCATCAGCAACTGACATCTCGCAGGGCGGCGAAGAGATTCGCCGCCCTTCGTGTATTCGCGGTGTCTCGTTGCATCAGGCGTGGTGTTCATGGCATTCGCGTTGGAGCGAATCGCCACGACCGATAGTGTGCGGCGTATGCAGACGAGACTCTCAAAGACCGAAATGGCGGTGTGGGCTGGGCTTTCCGTCGCCGCCGGCCTCATCCCCGCCTCCATGGACCTGCCCGCCGCGGTCGAAGTTCAGGGACCCGCCGGCGTATTGATGCTGGTGAATTTCGCGCTGACCCTGCCGGGTCGCGCGCCTGTCTGGCTTGTCGCGGTGTGCACGTGGGTCGGGCTTCCGCTCCTCCATGTTTACGCGCTTCACGATGCGACGTGGTGGATGCTGATCGCGCTTGTTCCGACGTTTATCGGCGCCGGCGGGGGCCGCCTTGCCGGGAAGCTGCTCGACACCGCGACGTCCCGCCGCGCCGACGCGAGCACCGATGCGGATCAGCCGTGGCTCGAGCGCCCGCTGTCTACCCGGTTTCTGTTGGCAACCGTTCTCGTGACCATTGCGGCGATCGGACTTCCGTCGACGGTTGCGAACCTGAGCTCGGTCGCTCGGGCGCCGTACGGGTTTGCGGGGTGGCTCGCGCTGATCTGGCAGATCATGACGCTCCTCGGCTGGATCGGCTGCGCGCCGATGATTCGTTCGCAGGGGCCGATCCTGCCGCGGCCGGCGAACGACACCGCCGCGGGCATTCGGCCGCTCGAGCTGCTCGTGCACCTGCTGGTCATCACCATGCTTGCGGTCGTTCATGCGGCGGCCATCGTCGCGATGTGCGCACTGCTCAGAATACCGCTGGACCCCGGCTGGACGACGTTCGCGCAAACTGCATTTCGTACGTACCTGCCGCTCGACGCGCTGGCATACCTCACGATCGTTGCGTTGGGTTTCGCGTCGGACATCGAGCGGCATCGTCGTGAGGCGGAGCAGCGGGAAGCGACATCCAATGCCCGCGCGACCGCCGCGCGACTCTCGGCCCTGCGCGCCCGCCTGAATCCACATTTTCTTTTCAATGCACTCAACAGCGTCGTCGTGCTCGCGCGTGCGGGAAAAACGGCGGATACCACTCGACTCGTCGAAGGGCTCACGGGACTGCTGCGTTACGTGCTCGACGAGCGCCGCACGATGGTGCCGCTGCGCGAAGAGCTCGACTTTGCGCGACGGTACCTCGAGGTTCAACAGGTGCGGTTCGGCGATCGACTGAGGTACGATGTGCGCAGCGAGGACGCGGCAAACGACTGCCTCGTTCCGCAACTGTTGCTTCAGCCCATTGTCGAAAACGCGGTGGAACATGGCGTCGCACAGACATTGGACGGCGGCCGGGTCGACATCGTTGCGAGCATGAATAATGATTCTCTGATAGTGGCCGTGGACGACGACGGGCCGGGGCACGCAAAACCGTCGCCGGGCAACGGCATGGGCCTTGGTGTGGCGACTACCCGCGAGCGCCTGGAGCAGCTGTATGAGCGTCGTGCGACGCTGACGATCGAACACGCCGCGGCCGGCGGCACCCATGTCTCGATGGCGATTCCCGTCGACGCTGCACATGCGTGATGATGCTGGCGCGCCCTATCGGGTCGTGATCGTCGACGACGAGCCGCTGGCGCGCGAAGGTCTCGCGGCCGGGCTCGGCCGACTTGCCGTGCCAGGGCTCGTCGTGGTGGCGTCGTGTGAAAACGGGATCGTCGCGCTCGACGCCATCAGAGATCTTCAACCCGACATTCTTCTGCTCGACATCGCGATGCCGGTGTTGGATGGATTCGCCATGCTCGAGCGTCTCGAACCGGAGGCGACTCCGCCGGCCGTCATCTTCGTGACCGCCTATGACGAGCACGCCGTGCGCGCTTTCGAGGCCGAAGCGCTGGACTACCTCGTGAAGCCCGTCGCTGACGCGCGCCTCGCGGCCGCGTTGGACCGCGGGATCCGACGCGTCAACGAGGCGCGAACTCTTCGCGCCTCACTCGAGACATCGGCCCCCGCGCCGGACCGAACGCCGTTTCTTCAACAATTGATCATTTCAGAACGCGAACGACAGGTCGTCATCCCCGTCGCGGACGTCGAGTGGATCGAAGGGGACACCTATTACGTTCGCGTCCATGCCGGCGGGCGCGCTCGCCTGCTTCGCGAGCGTCTGTCGCGCCTCGAGGCGTCGCTCGATCCAGCGTCTTTCATTCGCACCCACCGCTCCGCGCTCGTTCGCGTTGATCTCATCCGTGAGATCCGCGCAGAGTCGGCTTATTCGTCATCGGCGCTGCTGGCGACGGGAGCGAGGGCACCGGTCAGCCGCGAGCGGCTTCCGAAAGTCGAGGCTGCGCTGAGGCGTCTGGCTCACTTGGCTCGTCGGTAGTCTCCGGACGGCCAAAAAACTGCCGCTTGACTTTTCGCTCGCTCTGTTGAAAAATCAACACACATCGCACCGGGGGCTTTTTTGGCGAAGGATTCACCGACCGCGCTGTCGCGTCGCGAGCGCCAGGTCATGGACATACTCTATCGACGGGGTGAGGCCACCGTCGCCGAGGTGATGGTCGATCTGCCGGATCCGCCGACCTACTCGGCCGTTCGATCGATTCTCCGAATCCTCATGGAGAAAAGCCTCATCACCCACCGCGAGGACGGTCCGCGGTACGTCTATCTCCCCGCCGTCAACACCGATAGTGCGCGCGATGACGCGCTCAAACACGTCATCCGAACGTTCTTCGATGGCTCGGCCGAGCAGGCCGTGGCTGCGGTCCTTCGGGTGTCGGACGCAAAGCTGAGCGACACGGAGATCGATCAACTTCGCGAGCGCATTCGACAAGCTCGCGTGAGCGGGAGGTGACGCCGTGACTTTCACCATGCCGTTCTCGGGCACCGTTCCGCTGGTGCTCTTCATCGCCAAGGCGACGCTCCTGCTCCTCGCCGCACTCGTCGCGACGACGACACTTCGCCGCAGCACCGCGGGCGCGCGACACCTCGTTTGGCTGGCTGCGCTCGTCGGCGTTCTGGCGCTCCCAGTGTTGTCGCGAGTCCCATCGCTTCATCTCGGAATCCTGCCGAGCAGCCTCGGCCCGGCGCTCGAGACGCCGGACGCGGCCCCGGCACTCGCAGAGGTCGCGCTTCGCCCGGCTCGCGCGGTTCGCGCCGCTCGCCCCGAGCGGCCGGCGCGCCCCGAGCGTCCGGCACGTCCCGAGCGTCCTGCACGCCCGGAGCGTCCTGCGCGCACCGCGGCGGATTTTGCTGCTCCTGCGATCGCACCCGCTGAAGCGGTTGCGCCGCTTCCAGCTCTTCCCGCTCTCCCCCCTCTCCCCGCTCTTCCGGATGTCGCGCCAGCACCGCCTGCGCCGATGGCCGCTATCGCGGTCCCACATGGGGCACCGTTGCCAGGCGAACCGGCCGGCCTGATCCCGGCCGCAGCCTCACTCGTGAACGGTTGGGGATATTCGCTCATTACGACCGCGGTGCTCGTCTGGGGCGCCGTCGCGATCGCACTCCTCGGGTGGCTGGTCGCCGGAGCGATGTATGTCCGGCACATCGTCCGGGGAGGACGCGAGCTGACGACGCCGGATTGGACCATGCCCTTGTGCGAGGTCGCGGATCGTCTCGACCTCGAGCTGCCGCCGCGCCTCGTGATCAGCGATCGCATCGAGATGGCCTTTGCGTGTCGTGCGCTATCTCCGACGATCGTCCTGCCGGCGTCTGCCGAATCGTGGACCGACGCTCGCCGTCGCGCGGTGCTCTTCCACGAGCTCGCCCACGTCAAGCGTCACGATCTGCTCGGCCATACGCTCGGCCGCGTCGCCTGCGCGTTGTACTGGTTCCACCCGCTCGTCTGGACAGCCGCCAAACATCTTCGCGCGGAGAGCGAGCGCGCGTGCGATGACCTCGTGTTGAGCTGCGGCGCGCGTCCCAGCGAATATGCGCAACACCTTCTGGACATGGTGACGAGCGTGCGCAATCACGGCGCACCGATCATGGCCCTGCCGATGGCGCGGAAAAAAGAGTTCGAGGGACGCATGCTCGCGATTCTCGATCCAGCCATTCGCCGAGCATCGCCGGGCCGCCTTCAGACGGCCGGTGTCGTCGCTTCTCTCGCACTGCTGTCGATCTGTGTCGCAGCGGTCGCACCGGCCACCGCGTCCCCCGTCGTCGCGATGCCGGGACCGGCGGCGCCTCCGGCCCAGGCTGGTCAACCAACGCTGCCGCCGGTTGATGACGCGGCATTGCCGTCGCCATCGCCCAGCCCGTCTCCGAGCCCGTCGCCACGTCCCTCCGGCGATTTCAACGCCGCGGCCAACGCGATTGGCCGTTTCGCCGCACACGAGGCGGGCAGCGCTATTGGGACGGCGCTGCGGATGGTCGCGAAGGAGTTCGTCGGCGGACAGATCCCGCGCCAAGGCGGCGACACCGGCCGTGTGGCAATGCTCATTAAAATTCTGGAAACGGACTCCGATCCGGGGGTCCGTAGGACCGCCGCGTGGGGTCTCAACGAGATCCAGGCGACCAACGTTCGTGGCGTGCTCCTGAAGGTGCTGCGCAACGATGCCGACGCCGACGTTCGCGAGATGGCCGCATGGGCACTCGCCGATCGGGAAGGCGATGATGTCGCTTCGGCGCTCGGCGAGGCGCTATCGAAGGACAAGAGTGCAAACGTTCGAGAGACGGCCGCGTGGGCGCTCGGCTCGATGGGTGCGCGCAAAGAAGTCTCGGCCCTCGAGACCGGAGTTGTCGACGCCAATGCGGAGGTTCGGGAAACCTCGATTTGGGCGCTGGGGCAGATGGATTTGCGCACGGCGCCGCGGCTTCTCGTGAACGCGTTGAGCGACAACTCGAAGAGCGTGCGTCTCGTCGCGGCGTGGGCGCTTGGACAAATCGAGGACAAGACGACGGCCCAGTCGGTGGTCAAGGCATTCCAGGCGGAGACCGATTCCGAGGTACGCTCCGCCGAGCTGCGCGCGCTCTCCGCGATGGATGCGACGTCGCCGGAGGTGGTGGACATCGCCCTCAAATCGACTGATCCCGAGTTGCGCCGACGGGCAGTGGGCATGCTCGCCGGGCACGGAATGGGAAACTGGCCGTGGCCCTGGCCACAGCCGCGCCCTCGGCCGTCGCCGTAACACGCCGCACGCCGCAGACCGCACGAGGACGGGAGAGTGTTGACGACTTTCTCCCTTCCTCTCGACAGAAATGCTGAAAAATCAACAGCGGACAATCATGCATATCAAATCTCTAATGCTCTTCGCCGGCCTCACGATCAACAGCGGCAGCACCGGCGTCATCCCCGTGCCGATGCAGCCGCGTCCTCTCGCCGAGCGGCGGGCCGACCTGCGCGAGCTTCTGGCGTCGGCGCGAGGCGTCGCGCCATCGGTCTGCGCGCTCGCAGCGGACGGCGCCAGCAACGGCTGGGGTGGATCATGGGACGCACCCGATGTCGCCATTCGCGGCGACGTGCGCCAGCTCGTTCGCAACATGCGTATGGCGTCGCTGGAGCGTGCGGAAGCACAAGCGCTTCTCGACGCGTTGGGCTCCGACGACAACTGCGTGCGACATATGGCCGGCACACTGATCGGCCGCTCCGGAGATCGCAATTTCGTTCCCGAGCTCGTTCAGCGGTTGCGGGCGCAGATGTCGTACGAACGCGCCGGCGCGGTGCGCGCGCTCGGTCTTCTGCAGGAGAAGAGTGCGGTCGACGCCGTCATACGCGCGCTGCGGGATGGAGATGCAGCCGTTCGCGCGAACGCCGCTTGGGCGCTGGGACGCATCGGCGACAAACGCGCATCGTCGGGCATTGCCGATCTTGCGGGCGATAATTCTCCCGAGGTCCGCGGCGCGGTCGTGGTCGCGCTGGGCCGTCTCGAGAGCGCCGACAACATTGACATTTTGCTCAAAGTCTTGAAGGAAGACGCCGACGCATCGGTTCGCCGCGCGGCGGCGTGGGCGCTGGGCGAGATCGCGGCGCGCACCGCCGCGCCGGGTCTGGCGAATGCATTGCGGGCCGACAAAAGCGCGTCCGTCCGCGAGATGGCCGCCTGGGCGTTGGGCGAGATGGAGGCGCGCGATCTCGCCGATGCGCTCATCGGCACACTGAAGAGCGACACCGACGACGAGGTTCGTGAGACGGCGGCGTGGGCTTTGGGATCGATGGAAATCAAGAAGGCGGCCGACCTGTTGGCCGAGAGTGCGGCGTCGGACAAGTCATCGCGCGTTCGCGGGACGGCGGCGTGGGCAGTGGGTCAGATGAATCCGGCCCGCGCGCCCCGCGCTCTGGTCAACGCATTGCGAGACAGCGACGACGATGTGCGCCTCAAGGCGGCGTGGGCGCTGAGTCAGATTGGCGACGCGGATGTGGCGCCGGACATCACCGCCGCGCTGAAGGTCGAACAGCGCGATCGCGTTCGACAGGCCCTCGTTCGCGCTCTCTTGGAATCCGGCGAACGGTCGACGGATGTCTTCAAGGACTTGCTAGAGTCGAAGGATCGCGAAACGCGCGAGATGGCGGTGCGCGCCTTGTCCGGCCGTCGCGGACCGTGGCCCTGGCCCTGGCCACAGCCGCGGCCAAGGCCCAATCCATGAGAGAAGCGCTACGCGGCGCGCGCGGCCCAGTGCACTTTCACGGCTTTGACGAGTGACTCCGATAGCGCGAGCGCTCCGATGCCAACGAGCAGATGCGCGACGCGAACTGCCCAATGCGCGCTTCCGACGAGAAGTCCTGTTTGCGCCATTCCAAGCCAGAGCATCAACGCACCCCAGAGGAGGGTGAACAGCGCAACACCGCGCTTGGGCAACGCGAACAGGGCAATCAAAGCGACGATCCATACGATCACGGCGAGCAGCGAGCCGAGGCCGAGGTGCATCGACGTGATATTGGGCATCCAGCCGAGCCAAATCCCGAAACCGGTGATGAGCTGTACCACGCCGATGAGGCGCGCGAGCATCGAGAGGGCGGTGAGTGAGGGGCGCATCGGCGGAAAATAAGGACTGACGGCGCTTCGAGCGACGGTTCGTCCCGCCTTCGATTCGCCTCGCCACGCGCCGCGCGACCGACGTCGCACAATCACGCACTATCGTGCGCATGCGACTCTTCCTCCGCGCGGCAATGATTTGCGTCGCGGTCGTCGGCTGCCTCTCGACCAGCGTGAGTTCACCGCAACTGGAGGGGCAGGGACGCCGCGTCTTGTTCGTCGGAAACAGCTACACGTACGTCAACGACGTTCCCGGCATCGTCCAGGCGCTCGCTGATTCAGGCGGTGCGGGAACGCTCGCCGTCGAAACCGTCGCCGAGCCGGATTTCGCGCTGATCGACCACTGGGCGACCGGCGCCGCCGCGCGCGAGATCGCCAAGGGTGGATGGGCATTCGTGGTGCTGCAGCAGGGTCCTTCATCGGTCGAGGTGAACCGTGACACGCTGCGGCTCGCGACGAAGCTCTTCGCGCCGGGCATCGCGCAGGCAGGTGGTAAGGCTGCGCTGTTTTCAGCCTGGCCGACAATCGATCGGCGCGTCGATTTTCCGCGCGCCATCGAGTCGTATCGCTTGGCCGCCGCGGACGTGAACGGTGTGTTTCTCCCCGTGGCATCCGCATGGCTTGCCGCATGGAGCCACGACAGCTCGCTGCCGCTGTACGCGGGCGACGGGCTGCATGCTTCGACGCTCGGATCGTATCTCACGGCGCTCGTGATCTATGCGAAGTTGATGAATCACGCCGCGACAGGCTTGCCGAGCACGGTGCGACTGCATTCGGGATTCGTCATGCGCATCGATCCGGCAACGGCTCGACTACTCCAGCAAGCAGCCGACGAAGCGATCGGAAACAGTTAGCGTGCGGCGCACGTGCGCAACTCCAGTCTTGCGCGCGCGGTTCAATGTGTTAATGTATTGCCACTGCGATTCCCGGACGCCATCGTGCCCGCTTCTCGAGATCCACTCGCCGAGCTCGGACGCCGCGAGCGGCAGATCATGAACGTCGTCATTCGCCTCGGCCACGCCACCGTCGCCGACGTCCGCGCGCAGCTCGAGGATCCGCCGACGTACTCGTCCGTCCGCACAATGCTCCGCTACCTCGAGGCGAAAGAGCACCTGCGGCACGAACAGGACGGTCGCAGCTACGTCTACTATCCGACCGCCCGCCGCGATCTGACACGAAAATCCGCGCTGAGCAATCTCGTACGAACGTTCTTTGATGGGTCGCGGGCCCGCGCCGTCGCGGCTCTGCTGGACGTCGACGAGACGGAGCTGACCGATGCGGACCTCTCTCGGATGAGAAGCGTGATCGCCCGCGCGCGCGCAACGCGCGGCAAGGAGGGCTGAGCCATGCCACTCATCGGGCAAATCGTCGCTGTGCTCGCCGACGTAGGCATCGCGCTCATTGTGCGAGGGAGTGTCGTCCTGGTGGCGGGTCTCGTCGTCGCGACGCTCTTGCGATCGCAACACGCCGCGCTGCGGCATGCTGTGCTCACGGCGACGCTCGTGGGAGCAATGGCCGTCCCATTCGTGGGCAGGCTGCTGCCGCCGATACACGCGACAATCAGCGCCGCGAACGTTTTGCCCTCTGAAGTCTTGTTTGGGGCGCGGACGTCGATCTCCGATCGCGCCAAATCGGCGGTGTTGCCGGTTGAAGGCGTGCGCGTGTCGACGCCATCGAGCCGCTTCACCGAGGTCATTCCACCCTTGCTCGCCGGCCTCTGGGTATTCGGCGTCGTCCTCGTCCTGTGCCGCGTGGCCCTTGGATGGCTGTCGAGTCGTCGGCTCGTTGGAGAAGCGCAGCCGGCTTCGGATCGATGGATGCTGCTCGTTCGTGAGACCGCCTCACGGCTCGGAGAGCATCGCTCCGTCGGCGTGCTGTGTCATGCCTCGCTGTCCGTTCCCGTCGCCGCAGGCGCGCTCCGCCCTGTGATTGTGCTTCCGACAGCTGCCGAGTCCTGGACGGCGGATCGTGCCCGTCTGGTGATCGCGCATGAATTGGCGCATGTGCGTCGTTATGATTGTCTCATCGAGTATGTCGCGGCGCTTGCTTGCGCGCTGTATTGGTTCCATCCGTTGGCCTGGCGGATCGCGTTGCGACTGCGTGTCGAACGCGAGCGCTCTTGCGACGATGTTGTTCTGCGGCTTGGCACCGCTGCGCCCGACTATGCCGAACATCTCGTCGATCTGGCTGCAACGGTGCACCGCTCGCGATGGAAGCTCGGAACGATCTTGGCGATGGCGCCGATTGGACCGCTCGAGTCGCGAGTGAACGACATTCTGGCGGCGGGCCGGCGACGCGGTGGGTTGACGCGTTTCATGGGCGCGGCAGTCGTCGCCGGCACAGCGTTCGTTGTCACGCCACTCTCCACCCTGCAGCCCCGTCCACGGTCTTCATCGAGTGTGTTCGCGGCCTCCGCCGCGCTGGACACGACGGATCTGTCGCTGCGTCCCGGCGAAACAATGCGATGGAGCGGCGCGATCGCTGTCGGCGCGAGCATATCAATCCGCTCGAACATGGGCGATATCGAGATTGATACAACGTCGTCGACAACGCTCGAGGTCGTCGCGGAACGCCGCGCTGGGGCCTTCGCTGAGCCGAGTGATACCCGGCTGTCGATCATCCGCACGGAGACCGGCGCGATCGTCTGCTCCGTCTACGTCGACCCATCACGTGGCCGGTCGCACTGCGAGGCCGACGGTGACTGGGGTCGCACGAACGTTCGCGACAACGCCGTTCATCTGCGCGTGCGCGTTCCCGCGAACGTTCACGTTCGCGTCCAGGCCGGACTGGGCGACGTGCGCGTCGATGGCATTCGCGGCAACGTCTCGGTCCTGGATGGCAACGGCAGCGCGATGGTCGCGAGTGGCGCCGCCGCCGACGTGACGGCGTATACCGGCATGCTCTCGTTTACCCGGCTCGACGGAAGCAACGGCGGTCCGATCGCTCTCCGCGTGTTGCACGGCGGCATCTCGGCACGCGGCATTGGCGGTTTGAACGTCGACGCCGTTGCCGACACGGGCAACGTCAGCGTGGACGGGGTGCCGGCGACGGCGTTCAGCGGCCGCGCCGGCCTAGTCGCTCGAATACAAAAGGGGAATATCGAGATCACTCGGTAACGCGTTCCACCGTTCCATCGTGCCACTCCTCATGAGCGGGCTCATACAAGAATTCCGTCAAGCCGGTCGCCGCCTCGGCCGAGACAGAGGCTTCGCCATCGCGGCCGTCGCGTGCCTGGCGCTGGGTATCGGCGCAAACAGCGCGATCTTCACGGTCGTAAATGCCGTGCTCCTCCGGCAATTGCCGCTCAACGAACCCGAGCGCGTCGTTCACGTCTGGCAAACGTGGACCCCGAAGGCCTGGCACGACGAGCAGATTTCAGCGCCCGAACTGCGCGACTATCAGTCTCGCGCGCGTTCGGCCGTTGCGATCGCCGGATATTTCGCCACGGGGACATCCGTCGCCGACGGCGATCACGCGCGCCGCGTCCAACTCGCACTCGTCACGCCGGATTTCTTCGATGTCGTTGGCGTTCACCCCGCCATCGGCCGCGCGTTCACACGCGATGAGGCGACGGTGCCGGGAGCCGTGTTTGCGGTGATCAGCTCCGGGCTTTGGAATTCCGACTTCGCGGGCGACTCCTCCGTTGTCGGACGGCAAGTCGTCATGGGTGGACGCAAGGTGACCGTCCTCGGCGTGATGCCGGGCGGTTTCACGTTTCCTCAAGGCGTCGACGTCTGGCGGCCGCTCATCATCAGCCAAGCGGAGGCGAACGATCGTAGCCAGCATTTCATCAATGCGATCGCTCGATTGCGTCGCGGAACATCCGTCGCCGCCGCGTCGGCGGAATTCAATATGCTTGCGCTCGAGATGCCCTCGAATCGGCCTGGCGGGGCGCGAGTGGTGGCGGCGCTCGATCAACTCGTCGGCCCGATTCGCCCGGCGCTTCTTTTGCTCGTCGGCGCCGTTGGGCTCGTATTGCTCATCGCCTGCGGCAATGTGGCGAACCTCATGCTGGCTCGCGCGGTCAGGCAGCGCCGCGAGATCGCCGTGCGTTCTGCGTTGGGCGCGTCGTCAGGACGAATCGTTCAGCAACTCCTCACTGACAGCGTGATGCTCGCCGTCGTCGGCGCCGTTGGAGGCATACTGCTCGCCGTCTGGGGCGTGAGAATGATTGCCGCACTCGGGCCGCCAAACATCCCGCGACTCTCCGAGATGCATGTCGATGCGACTGTTCTGTTGTTCACGCTGCTCGTTTCGATCGGCACCGGGCTACTGTTCGGTCTCGCTCCGGCGCTCGGCGCTGCACGCTTCGACCTGACGACTGCGCTCAAGGACGGTGAAGGCCGAGCGTCCTCGAGCCAGACGCATCGCCGGATCCGCGGCGCGCTGATCGTCGGCGAGATCGCGCTGTCGATCATCCTCTTGGTCGTCGCCTCGTTGTTGACGCGCAGCATGCTGCGCCTGCAAGCGGTCGACCCCGGCTTTCGCTCGACGGGCGTCGTCACCGTGAAGATCGCGCTGCCTGGCGCAACATACCCTCGCGCGGCGCAGCGCGTCGCGTACTTCGACGAAATGTTGCGCCGGATTCGCGAAGTGCCCGGCGTCATTTCGGCCGGAGCGGTCTCCATTTTGCCAGTCTCCGCTGAAAACGTCTCGTCGTCCGCTATTAAAGAAGGCTCATCACCGAGCGGCGGCGGTTGGCCGGAGGCGAACGTTCGCGACGTGACTCCCGCCTATTTCACGACCCTCGGTATTTCGCTGTTGCAAGGCCGCGCGTTCTCGGAGGCCGACGGCGGCGACTCGATCGCCCCGAAGGTCGCGATCGTCAACCGCGCCATGGCGAATCGTCTCTGGCCAGGTGAGAACCCGATCGGTAAGCGCTTCTCCATCTTTACGCCGCCCGATCGGCCCAACTATCGCGAGGTCGTCGGGGTGGTGGCGGACGTGCGGCAGGCGCGACTCGATGCGCAGCCGGCGATCGAGGCGTACGAACCGTTCCGCCGCACGGCGTCCGGATCGATGGCCGTCGTCGTCCAAACGACGCGCGATGCGAGTTCTCTAATACAGTCGATCCGGGCGATCGCGGCGGCGCTCGACAAAACCGTTCCCGTGTACGACGCGCGCACGATGGACGAGCAGATCGCGAGGTCGCTGGCATCGCGGCGCTTCAACGCCATGTTACTCACGGCGTTCTCGATCCTGGCGCTGGTGTTGGCCAGCGTCGGTCTGTACGGCGTCGTGTCCTACTCCGTGGGGCAGCGAACGACGGAGATTGGCGTGCGCATCGCACTCGGCGCCGAGCCGGCGGGCGTGCGGCGGCTGGTGGTGCGCGAAGGACTGCATTTGGCCGCGTGGGGTGTCGCAATTGGATCGCTCGCTGCATTCGGCGCGACCCGAACCGTTCGCGGCATGTTGTTCGGCGTAAGCGCCGCGGATCCCGCGGCGTTCATCTCGGCGGTAGGCGTCCTTACGGCCGTCACGCTTCTCGCGAGCTATCTGCCGGCGCGGCGCGCAAGTCGAGTCGATCCGCTGACCGCACTGCGCGCGGAATAGACCACGCTACGTGCGCGCTCGGCCGAGGTGAGAGATCATCGCCTTGCGTGCGGCGTCGAGCGCGGAATGTGGCGTCATGCCGTGGCCCTGACAGATGCGGTGAATGCCGACGCGATAGGTCGCCGGCGGTTGGTTTGGGTTCAGCTGCGTGCTGAATTCACACGCAACCATGCGGCATGTCTCGTCGACTTTGACGACCCACGCGCCGCGCAGAAAGTCGAGGTTTTCATCGACGACCCGTTCGGCGATCGTCGGGCCGAGGCCGAGTTCCCATGTGCTCGCGTCGCGCGCGATCGGCCTGCCCATGAGACTGAGGTTTTTCCCGAGCGAATAGCGCTCGACGAGGATGTCGCGATATCGCTCGGCGCGGTCGGGCGTCGTGAAGACCGCAAGAACCGAGTCGTGTGGCCGGCCGTCGGTGGTGATCCAGATTTTCTTCATCGCAGCGTATACCGAATAAAGCCCGAAGATAGGATATTATTCCGACGCCGGCTCGGTGGCTAGCGGCGGCGTCGGCGTTGGGGGTTACTGATCGGTCGGTGTTTTCGTGGCGTCTAATTGAACATGCGCCCATTCGGATTGCCGCCCTCGGTGTCGCGCTGGCCGGATGCGCGACGCACCAACCGTCTGCTTCAGTGGCCGTTCCCGAAGTCGCGGCCAACCGTTGGTTCGCATTCCACAGCAGTCTGTGGGTGAATCTCCACCACTTTCTCTATGTGACGGCTCGCGCGCGAAGCGGCCTCGATGGTTCGCGGACGGCGGTCACCTCCGCGCTGAGCGATACCGTCAGGTTCGGCGCGCTGTGTTTGGCCGAGCTCGACATGGATGGTTCGGTTCGACAATCCGGTCTGGATCCGTCACTCGTCGCCGCGCTCGACGCTGCGGCTCCCGTGTCCCGCAGCTTGTGGTGGCCGCGCCATGACGCGGGGAATCGCGAATGGATTGCCGGCGTCATTCGTCTGCTTGCGCAACACGGCGACGCAGTTGCCGCGCAGGAGTCACGAGACGATGTTTCATGAAGTGCTGCACACGATGAGTCGAACGCTGTTCGACAGCACGCAGGCTGCATTTCGTGCGCGTGGGAAACTGATGCCGCGCAATGTCACGCATCCGTTCATCTTTTACACGGCCGGCGAGCTTACGCGGCGCGCATTTCCCGGCCACGTTCCGTTTGCCGACGCTGCCGGCATGTGGTCGGGAAATCCGGATTTTGCGCGCATGCTGCCACTCCTCCGCGCGCACTGGCAACCGCATATCGAGGGTCGCACGAGCCTGTCTGACGCCGCCGCTATCGCGGCGGCGTGGTAGGTGTCGCGCAGAAGTCGCGCCGCGTGATGCGCTACGCGCTCTGCGGCACCGCTACTTCTTGCATACGTAATCGAGAGCGACCTTCGTCATTGAGCCGCCGAGTGCCGGTCCGAATCCGGGCTTAGCGGGCGCCGATTTGTTGACCACCTTCGTCGCGGCTGCATCCGAGTAATAGACGCTCTCCTTCGCCGCGACCGTCGACTTCGCGCAGTCGAACATCAACACATGATGCGATGCTATCCAGCTCGCATTTGGTGGACCGACCGGTGAGACAAATTTCACACGAACGCGCGCTGTCGTGATTCCGTTGACCTTCTTGACCGTCGCGGGGTCGACATAGACGGTACTGCCGGCCGAGGTTTTGCCGGCCTCTTTCCAACGGCCCTGGGCGCCGGCGTGTGCGACCGGCGCCAACGATAGCGCGAGGACTGCGGTCGACAGAATGAATGGGATACGCATGAATTTCATTATGTGGCGCGACTTCTTGGTTTGACAATCCCAATGGAGCCATCGACGATTAACAATCGTGCTTCGGCGAGCGTCTTCCTGAATTGACTCCGGGTAGGCACGGACGAGAATCGAACTGAAATGGAAGCCGGATGGTGTGTTCAACGATCGACGCATCAACCAATGGGAAGTTTTTTCGGGGAAGTTTTTCGTGTCGTAACGCGGAGTGCGCAAAGACTTTAACGTTGTGTTCATGTTGGTGACGCGGCTCACGACAGCCGTCGGCGCCATTCATAATCTTCGGTCGCGATTTTGGCAGCGCTCTACCCGTCGGTGAGGACAACAGAATGCCCATGACCTCCGAGCACCGCGCCGTTTCAGAGCAGGAACGCCCCGAGCTGGAGCCCGACGAATCCCACATCGAAGCGAACGAAGAAGGCGACCGACGCTCGCGTCGGTCGTTCGTCTTCTTCGGCGCGCTTGCCGCGGCGACGCTGTTGCCAAAACAAGGCCGCGCCCAGGGCCGCGTTCGGCAGCGGCGAGTGATCGAGCCGCAACCCGATCAGCAGTTCGCGACCGCGCGCGTCACGGAGAACATCGCGGCCTTCCGCGAGTGGGATGCCGCGGGTGTCACGCGGCTCGTTCGCCGCGTCACGAACGGGATCATTCCCGGTGAGATCACCAAGGCGGCGGAGCTTGGGTGGAACGCGTATCTGAACTATCAGTTGAACTACTCGCGCATCAACGACGACGCCTGCGAGCAAGTGATCTCGAGCATCTGGCCGCTGATGTCGCAGGCGCCCGACACGCTGTTCGCCGCGAACGCCGCCCAGGTGCAACAACAGCTTCGCGAATCGACCTTGTTCCGCGCGTCGTTCTCGAAGCGGCAGCTGTACCAGCGGATGGTCGAGTTCTGGACGGACCATTTCAACATGGACGTCGACAAGGTCCAGTACCTGATCGTCGCCGATCAGCGCGAGGTCATCCGCAAACACGCCCTGGGGAACTTCCAAGATCTCTTAAAGGCCAGCGCGCACAGCGCGGCCATGATGGCGTACCTCGATCAGAACACGAGCCGCAACACCGCGCCGAATCAGAACTACGCCCGCGAGATCATGGAGCTCCACACGCTCGGCGTCGATGGCGGCTACACGCAGACCGACGTCGCGGAACTGTCGCGTGTGTTGACCGGATGGACGATTCAAGGCCGCGGCCAGTTCACGTTCAATCCGAACATCCACGACTGGGGCGCGAAGACGGTGTTGGGCATGTCGATTCCCGCGGGCTCGGCGTCGCAGGGTCAGGATGGAATTCTCGAGGGCGAGAAAGTCATCGACATGCTGGTCAACCATCCGAGCACGGCGAAGTTCATCGCTAAGAAAATGCTCAAGTGGTTGCTGACCCCCGAACCGACGGACACGCAGATCAACGCGGTTGCGGCCGCCTATCGTGCGACGAAGGGCGACATCAAAACGATGATCCGCGTGATCCTCAACGAGTCGTGGCTCAATGCGGCTCCGATGAAGCTCAAGCGGCCGTTTCATTTTCTCGCGTCGGCGCTGCGGTCGCTGGCGCCGACGGTCGCGTCGATCACGACGGTGAACAATCAGCTGACGGCGCTGGGCCACGTTCAGTTCGCGTGGGACACGCCCGACGGCTACCCCGACAAGGTGGAATACTGGGCGGGGAACATCGTTCCCAAGTGGAACACGGCGTCTTCGATCGCCAATCTCAATTCGTCGACGACGGTGTTGGTCGATACGTCGGCGTATCGCGCGGCCGGCACGACGGCGGCGGCCGTCGACATGATCGATCAGAACTTCTTCGGCGGCGAGATGCCGCTTGTTACGCGCAACGGGCTGCTCACGTACGCCGGCACGACCGCACTCAACGAGGCGCGCACGCGAGAGCTGCTGGCTCTCGCGATGAGCTCCAACGCCTTCCAGTGGTATTGAACCGGAGCCTGACCATGGACGAAATCCACGAAGCCGATTGCGGGTGCGCGGAATACAACGAGCTGTCGCGGCGCCAGTTTCTTGGCCGCGCGGCGGGCGCCAGTGCGCTCGCGTTCTTCCCGGACTGGCTGCCGAAGATCGTCATGTCGAAGAGCTTCGCGGCCAATCGCGACATCATGGTCTCGGTGTTCATGCGCGGGGGTGCCGACGGCTTGACGTTGGTCCCGCCGTTCGCTGATCCGGCCTATTACACGTCGCGCTCATCGATCGCGATTCCGCGTCCCGACGCCACGGTGGCGACGAAGGGAATCAATCTCGACAACTTCTTCATGTTCCCGCAGGCGATGAGTGGGCTGGTGCCGGCCTATACCGCAACCGACCTCCTCATCGTGCACGGCGCGGGGCAGACAAACAACTCTCGGTCGCATTTCGACGCCCAGAACTACATGGAGGTGGGCAAGCCCGTCGATCCAAGCCTCAGCACGGGGTGGCTTGGCCGGCACGTCGCGAGCATCCCGCCGCTGAAGCCGACCGGTTTACTGCGCGGCGTGGGCGTCGCCAATGGACTTCAGAAAACGCTCGTTGGCGCCCCGAAAACGCTTCCGATCGCCGATCCGGCGAACTACACGGTCGGCGGAGCGGCGGCGACGCAAACGCAGCGCTTGGCGTACCTCCAAGCGGACTATGCGACGGCAGACGAGCCAATGCATTCCGACGCGCTCGACGCCATCAACACCGTGAATCTCCTCAGGTCGCTCAATCTGGCCGCGTATCGTCCGGCCAACAACGCGGTGTACCCGAACACGTCGTTCGGCCGCGCGTTGCGGTCGGTTGCAGCGCTGATCAAGCAGGACGTCGGCATCGAGGTCGCTCAGGTCGACATCGGCGGATGGGACACTCACTCCGCGCAGAATCCGATCAATGGCGGGATGTTCAATACAATGACGGATTTCTCGAACTCACTCGCCGCGTTCTATGCCGACATCATCACGACGGGCTATCCGGTCACGCTGATCGCGATGTCCGAGTTCGGGCGCAATGTTCGCGAAAACGCCAGCGCTGGAACGGACCATGGCCGCGCCTCCGCGATGTTCGCCATGGGCAAAGGCATCAAGGGCGGCCGAGTGCTGACGAAGAACTGGGTTGGCCTGGCGAGAGAAAACCTGGAGCAGGGGCAGGATCTAAAGGTCACGGTCGACTATCGCGATATTCTCTCTGAGATCGTGCAGAATCGGTTGGCGAATCCCAATCTGGATTTCGTTTTCCCGACGTGGAAGCCGACGATGTTGGGAGTGACACGGTAGCGCTACTGCACCACAATCTGCGCATTCATCCCCGGATGAACGTCGCAGACGTAGTTGAAGGTGCCTTTCGTAGTGAACACTCGACTGACAGTTCCAGTTTTTGTGACGCTGATGTCGGCGGGCGTTCCCGCTGGTCGCGGGGCCGGGAAGCGGACATTATGCCCCTGGCCGTCTGAACCACCGGTGAAATTCCAACGAACGGTATCGCCCGCCGCAATGGCTTCAATCGTACCGCCGGTGGGGCCGCTGAAGACATCAACGACTGTGAAGATGTCGATTGTTTTGTTCTTCGAGCCGCCGCCGGAAGCTGTAGGACTATCGGAACCGCATGCCGCGACGACGACGATCGATGCGAGCAGCAGGTAGACACGCATGACGGGATGGACCTCATGAGAGAGTCGGTACACAGTACAATGCAGTCGCCGATTGGTCGACGGTCGATGTTCGGCCGCGCAATCGCGATCGGCATGATTGCATTCGCGGCGGCGTGCGGCAGTGACTCAGGCACACCGACGACGCCGGAAGAGACCACGCCCGTCGGCAATTACACGGTCTCCACCGTCAACGGCAAGGCGTTGCCCGCGGCGGTCATCGACGACCCGGACCTCAAGGTCGAAGTCACGACCGGCACGCTCGTGCTCACGACCGATGGAAAGTACTCGTCGGTCTTGACGACGCGGTATACGATTCCCGGCGCGACTCCGTCGGTGTTCAAGGACAGCGTCGGCGGCACCTGGATTCTCAACGGTACGAGCGTCGAGCTGTCGAACGCCGACGACGGATCGAAGTCCACCGCGGCGTGGGCGGGAAAGCAGCTCACGGTTCCGGTCACCGAAGGCAAGGTGACGACGACGTACGTCTACGGAAAGAAATAACCGGGGTCGAGGGTCGAGGGTCGAGGGTCGAGGGTCGAGGGTCGAGGGTCGAGAATACCGACTCAGCGCTCCCAAGCCACGGCGTCGCCGACGTTGATCATTCCGTCGTTCAAGACCTGAGCAAACACACCACCACCCCAGTTCGGAACCATCGCGCGGCGCAGGCCTGGAAGCGCCTGGTCCATTCGCTCGCAGGGCGTGAGCTCGCCACCGATTTCGAGCCGTACATCGCCAACGCACAATATCCGCTTGCGCGTGTGAGGAAGTGAGATGCCGCTCACCATCAGATTCGCGCGCCGCGCTGACGGATCGACATTCGCGTTCAACTCGGCCATGAAGCGATCCCACGCTTCTCGCTCGATGAGCGTGACCTGACGGCGCCGGCTTCGATCCACGCTGCCTTCAACGCCCCGGCCAGCGACCAACCGTGCGCTCGCCACAGGGTCCATCACGCCGCGGTGCGCGCGCTTGAGCCAGATTGCTTCGAGTCGGCCGTCAGTCATACCATTGGACCAATTTGACGAATCGGATCGAGCGTCGTCGACCCTCGAGCCTCGGCCCTACACTCCACCGTACCACTCGTAGCCGACGTCGCTCCAATAGCCGCCGTTCCGCTCCGGCAAAAACATGATTCGAGTCAGATATTTCGTGTTCTTATAACCGAGCTTGACCGGCGAATACACCCGCGCCGGCGCGCCCCAGTATTCGTTCAGATAGTGGCCGTCTTGCGCGTAGACGACGATCGTCTGCGGGTGCATCGCGCTCTCGATGTCCCAGCTCTCATGGTAGTTGTCGTCGAATGACTCGAAGTCGACGTATCTCGCGCCCGGCTGAACGCCGACGAGCTTCGCGATGTCCGTCATCGTCACGCCGCTGCGGGTTGCGATCGCGGTCCATCCTTCGACGCAAAAATGGTCGAGTCGATATCCCGTGCGCGGCAGCGCCGCCAGGTCGGCGAGCGTCAGCTTCATCGGCGTTTTCACCATGCCGCCGATCTCGAGATGCCACGGACCCCGCGTTGCCTCGTCCCAGACCGGAACTTTCTTCGAGATGAAATACGCCGGAAACTTCGGCCCGGCGATCTTCGCGCTAGCGCTCGCCACATTCATCGACGTATGTCGAAAGAGCCCGCGCTCCAACGTTTCGTTTTTCCGCTCGATGGTCTTCAAGAGCGACTTCGCCGACTTTGGTCCTTCCGAGTCACACGCGGCGAGAAGCAGCGAGCCCAGAGCGCCGCTGCTCGCGATCAGAAATCGCCGGCGGTCGATACCCAGCCGCTCGGCGGCATGCGACGGAGATCGCGCCGCGGCGAAAGGCGCGCGGCCGCCCGGCCCTTCGTCAGCCTCTCGACGCATGCTCCGACCGTGGCAGGAGATGAACGAACGGCCGCGCATTGCGTGCCTCGGGTGACAGGTCCTCTCGGTATTTGCCCGTAATCATTGAAGGAATCGAATACGGGTCGACCGTGAACACCATGAAAACGTGTCCAATGGTCAGAACCACGAGCAGCAACATTGCCCAGAAGTGCCAGTACCTGGCCCACACATATCCGCCGAGTAGATTCGTGAGGAGCGCGAGCTGCACTGGCTTCCAGATGGCGATGCCCGTGATGACAGCCATGATGCCGACAATCGGCATCGCGAAGTAGGCCGTGCGCTGCAGCGCGTTGTGTTTGCCTTGCCGCGGATGGTCTTTGCGTCGACCGAGGTAGAATTTCACCATCTCGACAGAATCTCGAAACACGCCGCGGCGAGGCACCAGGTCGCGCCATTCGCCGTGCAGATAGATGAACGCGAGATAGATGAAGCCGTTGATCGCCAGCACCCACATCATGGCGAAGTGCCAATTTCGAGCACCGCCGAGCCAGCCGCCGAAGGTCAGCTGCGCCGGAATCGGCCGGCGCTCGAACGGGTAACAGCAGAACGTCTCGCCGCGGCGCGCGAACGCGGGGTACGCGTTGAAGATGCGCAAACCGCTGCCGATCATGATCGTCAGCGCGATGACGTTGACCCAGTGGGTGATCCGAACGACGGCATGATGTCGCTTCATACGCCGTCAATGATAGCATCAGTCCGAGCGCAGAACGAGCATGGGATTGACGCGTGCCGCGCGCCAGGCTGGAATGAGGCTGGCGCCCAACGCCACGAGCAGCATTGCCGCGATCACACCCGCATACACGCCGGCCGATCGGGCCGGAACTTGAAACAGCAGCGGCTGAATACGCGTGGCGAGAATGAGCGCCGCACCGGCTCCGACCGCCGCGCCCGACGCGGCCACAAGAATTCCTTGACGAATGACAAGTGAAAGGATGTCGGACACCCGCGCGCCCAGCGCAAGTCGGACGCCCATCTCTTGCGTGCGCTGCGCAACGCTGTACGCGATGACGCTGTACAAGCCGAGAGCCGCCATGATCGGCCGCAGCGCCGCCGCGGCCCGCTCGGGTTGCCGGGTCGCGCGCACGAGCAGCACTCGAGACTCGATGGATAGACCACTCCTGGCGAGCGGGACATACACATGCGGCAGCTCCCGATCGTCCTCGATCCCGGATCGATGCAAGTGCTCGGCGACGCCGACGATGCGGAGGCACGGCATCGTGTCGGCGCGCCGAGACGCACACAATGGCTGACGGCGCTCTCGCCAGGCCAGACCATCGTCGCGAGTTGCTCGCTGATCACCGCGACGGGCGCGGACGTGCGCTCTTCGAGATCTGTAAATTCGCGTCCCTGAAGGAGACGCGTTCCGATGGCCGCGAAGTCGCCGCTGGTGACGCCGGACCGGTTGCCGCCCTTCACGCGCTCGGGCGAATCGGCCGGTCGGCCGGGCACGGCGATGCTCGTGCCCATTGTCCAATCGAGCGGAATCGCGTCGACGATCGCCACGCCGTCGACGCCGGGCAGAGTCCGAGCCCGCGACGGCAGTTCGGCGAACAACGCGTCGACGCGCGGCCGCGGAAGCTGGCGCGTCGAACGGTCCATCGAAACGACAACGGAGTGGTTTGCATCGAGACCAAGCGGCACCGCGTGGACGTTTTGCAGGCTGCGAACGAAAAGGGTTGCGCCAACGAGCGGCATGACGGAGAACATCGATTGTGTCGCAACGAGAGCGGAGATGGTACGGGTTCGATGTACGCCGCCCGTCTGCCGCCCGGCATGATGGACCGCCGATGCATGGGCGGCGGCCGCATCGATCGCAACACCTGGACGAAGCCGGCCGACGATGAACAACCAGCTCGCATTTGCTTCCGTCGCCCACGTCGCGCCGACGAACATCAGCTTCGCGGCGCGTGTCACGGGAAGCCGGAGGTCGATCGGCCGCGTTCCGACGCCGTTGAACCCTTCGGGTGCGTCTTTGCGCTAACCGCGCGTTGCCACCGCGTCCCAACGCCAGCGGGCTGACAAAGGTCTGCATGGAGATCGAAACAAACTCCCCGAGATTCGACCGCAAGCGAGTCGCTCCTTGCGGCGGCAACATATGCCGCTACTCGTTCGTGACGGCGAGAATCGCGCTCACCGTCTTCGCGTAGCGGTTCCATCGCGCGGTCTCCGTCTTGAGCGCCGCGCGTCCCACGTCGGTAAGCCCGTAGAACCGCGCGCGGCGATTGTTCTCGGTGACGCCCCACGTCGCCTTGATCAACCGACGCCCCTCGAGGCGATACAGCGCCTGATACAGAGCACTGTCGAGTAGCTCGAGGTTCCCGCCGGCGCGCTGCTCGAGCCAGTCGGTGATGGCGTAGCCGTGCATCGGCGACCGGCTGAGCGCCTTGAGCACCAGCACCTCGAGATTGCCCCGGAGAATCGGCAGGGCGTCCGGCATGGGCCTCACTATACAGGTACTGTACAGTGAGGCGCCGTCCAGCGCGATGTCAAGAACTACGCCGTTCGGCCTGTCTTCTGACTTGCGGCGAGGGATCGAGCGTGAGCTGCGCCAGCGCCGGCGCGACGCCGGGGTGCTGCCGGTCCGATGGTATGAGCTTGTGCAACGTGTGCGCGAGCTCCGCTCGCACGTCGTCGTCGGGGTCGCTGGTCAGACGCAGCACCGCGTCGATGATCGGCGGCATGAGACTCTTTCCGCGCAATCCGAGCTCGCCCAGCTGGAACACGGCAAACAGACGGCGACCGGCCTGCTCGTGTGTCAGCAGATCCAGGAAGATCGGCATCAGCTCTCGACGGCTGCTCGCGAGCCGCTGCAACTCGTCGAGATATGCGGCGATGTCGGCGACGTTCGCGGCGTCCGCATCGAGAACCCTTTCCTTGATCGCGGCGGCGTAGCGGGGGCTTCCCATGTTGACGAGTGCCTGCGACGCGCGAACACGTTCGACGGGTGTGCTGCGTCGGTCGCGCCAACTCCTGATCAGCCGATGCTCGCGTTGCGCGTCGAACGGCGCCCGCCCGAGATCGAGATTCCGCACGATTGCCGCCGACGCGACCGCCGCGAGCTCGTCGGGCGTATGAAAGAATCCGGACAGATAGCGCTCGCTCAATTCGGCCCGTAGCGCGGCGAGCTTGCCCGCGCTGTCGCCGGTTTCGGTGAATTCGGCCGGCCAGTCGCCGTCCGAATCCGGCACCAAGAAACACAGGCAGTCGACGTTCGCCTCTCTCGCCGCCCGGAATTCGAGCTCGGTGATGGAGCACCGTTCACCCGGCGGACAGTATCCGTAGCGACGCGCAAAGATACCAAGGTAAAGATCGCATGTACTGGCATCGCGAACGCTTCGATCGACTGGGCGCAGGTTCTCGGCGACATAGTACTCCATCGCCACGTCGATGTGGCCGAGGCGCCGGATGGCCAGCGACACCGCTCGTCGATGCTCGGTCAAATCAACGAACGTCGAAGAGACGTAGATCTTGCTCATATGCGGCTGGGCTACGGCGAGTTGCGGAGTGCGTCGAGCAATAGCTGTGCGGGCTGGACCACGTCGGCGGGTAGCCCCTCGTTCGACGCGAGGGCGTCGGACAACGTCGCGATCGTCGCCGGCTGCCTCCGGAGAACCTCGAGCAGCGTCTCCAGCAACAGCTCGAGGAAGTCAGTCTGCGTGTAGCCGAACGCGATCCAGCGGCTCGCCACGAGCAAGATGCCGAGGGGCTCCGCCGCGGCAAGGTTCTGCCACATGTCGCCCATCACGATTCTCGAATGCTCGTCCGGCGTCGCCGCGACGGCGCGGTAGAGCCACCGTCGCACGAGCGCGCCCGGTTGTTGCTGCGCCAAGAGGTGCAAAGCGGCCATCGAAGCATTTGGCGTCAACAGCTGCGGGGTTTCGAGCCAGCGCTGTAATATCGACGGCGGCGCGATCGTTTTCTTCTGCTGCCGCGACAGCGTGACGAGCCGCAACAACGCCCAGTCGATGTCGGCTTTCCGACGTGCCGCCGGCAACGTGTCGACGGTAACGGCTACCCACCACGAAAGTGCGGGCGGCGGATTCAACTCCTCGAACATCGCATCGATTTCGGCGCGAGCGGCTTCGATCCCGAAATCGTTGGCTTCACTGAATGCCGCCAAGCATTCGTCGACGCGCGGCTCCGGCGCCGGAGGCTCCGGGTCCGCCAGCGTCGTCCCGTCGGTCGCAACGTCCGGCGCGACGCGAGCTGCGCGCACGGCGATCTGCAGCCGGTGAAGCACCGCCTCGTCAACGCCGGACTCTTGCAACCGCGACGCAGCGTAATTCTTTTGATCGGCTGTAGCAGGAATTCGCTCGATGAGATCGACCATCAGGGCGACGACGGGGTCGTCGACACCGGTTCTCGCGATGTGCATGCCGACGAAATCGACGACCGTCATCATGTCGATCGTGGCGCAGTCGCGCCACAGCCAGCGGGACATGTCGGCGTACGGCGTGTCCGGTGCCTGCCGAAGCCATTGACTCGTGATCTCGAGCAGTACGGCAATCCCCCGCGCGCGCTCGGTCGCGTCGGCGGCGTCCCCAGCGCTCATGAGCGACGCAAGGTCCGGAAGCAACTCCCGCGGTTCCGTGCACGCGATGACGGCCGCTGCTCCGAGTATTGCGTCGCTCGGCAGTGAGGTGGCTCCGGTCGTCGCTATACGGACGATGTCGACGCAGAGCGGCACGCAGTCCGGAACAGACACTCTGGTCAAGCCAAGCAGCGTGAGCAGCCGCGCCGTTCGAAAGCCGCCCGCTATTTGCTCGGCGAGGACCGTGCGAGCGAGCGCCGCGGCGCACTCGAGCGGGTCACGTCCGGCCATCTCGACCATCGCGGCGAATGCCTGCGGCGCGAGCGTCGCGTCGTCGCCCTGTAGCGTGCGGATCGCGGCGTCCAGCTCATCCGTCATTTCGCTCTCGAAAGAACCACGTGACAGGTCGAAAACAGGTCGAAAAACGATGTCAGGCCTTTCCGATGATCAACCCGTAGGCGAGCAACGCGAGCACGATCGTGGTCAAAACGATGTACACGCGGTCGCGCTGGAGGATGAACGCGACGAGCGTGAACGCGACGCGCGCCACCGGCGTGGCGATCAACAGCAGAATTCCCAACTGTACGATCGAGTCGGCGCGCAACGCGCGGACGCCGCCTACTATCCCGCCGATCGACGTGAGGTGTGACGGCTCACCGCGAAAGTCGGAGAACGCGGGTCGTGCCGACCCGTGCCGAATGAGCAGCAACGCCCCACCGACGAGCGTAACTGTCGTCGCCAGCACAACGCCGAGCCGCAACATCCGGCCAATGAACTGCTCGACGTCGTAATCGCTCATGCGGGGGCTGGTCACAGCGCCCCCGTCAGACCTTTATACAACATCTGTAATGCAGAGACGGCGACGACCGAGGTGAAGATGCGCCGCAGCCACTTCGTTTTGATCGTTCCCAGCAGGCGCGAGCCGAGGATCGCACCGCTGAGGACGCCGAGCATCACCGGAAATGCGAGCGTCGGGTCGATGTAGCCGCGGTGCAGGTAGACGCCGGCGCTCGCCGCGGCGGTCACGCCAATCATGAAGTTGCTCGTCGTTGTCGAGACCTTGAACGGCAGGCGCATCAGCTGATCCATCGCGATGACTTTCACGATGCCGGCGCCGATGCCGAGCATCGCCGAGAGAATGCCGGCGACGAACATCAATGAAAAGCCGGCTGGTGCCCGTTGCACGGAATAGAGCTGCTTGCCTTCGGCCGTCGGATAGGTGGAATCGAGCCGCAGCCGCTCGGACCACTTGTCGGGTGTCGAAAGAATCTCGTGTTCGACGCGCGGCTGCATCGAGCGATAGGCCGTCCACAACATCAGCAGGCCGAACATGATGCCAAGGACGCCGGTCGAGACGTATGCGGCGACCACGGCCCCCACCAAGGCTCCGCTCGTGGTCGCCACCTCGAGCAGAATGCCGACCCGCACATTGGTAAAACCCTCACGGACGTAGGCCGCGGCCGCTCCGGACGACGTGCCGATCACCGAGATGAGCGAAGCCCCGATCGCATATCGTAGATCGACCTTGAATACCAAAGTCAGCATCGGCACGACAATGATTCCGCCGCCCAGCCCGGTCAGCGATCCGAGCAGGCCGGCGCCGAACGATCCGCCGGCGACGATGAGCGCGAGCGCGAGTGTCGTCATTGGCGAACAAATATGGTCGCCACGGTCGGCCCGCGGCACCGGACACTCGGGTTCGGCAGAAGCGCCCTGTGCTTTGGCCCACATTTCGCCTTCTGAAACATCAGGGGCCTGACCGAGAGACGAGGCGATGAGGACAATCAAGACGCTGCAAGTGTTCGCGATCGCGGCCGCAGCGCTGACATACACGGCATGTAAGAATAAGAGCAGGCAAGCGGGTGGCGAGATCAGCCGCAACTGGATGCCGGCAACGGCCGAAGTGGTGATGGGTGTGCCGGCCGCAGAAGCGAAGACAGCCATTCAAGCGCGCTTGGCCGCGAAGCCGCCCGCTCCACTCGGCGACGATGAGTGGAAACACGTCAAGAAACTCTACTCGACGTTCAACCACAGCTTGCTGTGGCTGGACGACAAAGGGGTTCAACAGCCGCGCGTCGTCGCGCTGCTGAACACCCTCGCCGCCGCGGACAGCGATGCGATGCACCTGGACGCGTATCCACTGGCGGAACTGAGCCGAACGCTCGGCGCCATCAACGAGAAGCATCCGACGGCGCAGCAGCTTGCCGATGCCGATGTGTTGCTGTCGAGCGCCTTCGTGACGTATAGCGAGGCGATGCTGACGGGGCAACACAAGCCGTCGGCTCTCGGACAGGCCTGGCACATCAACCCCCTCGAGGAGCGCGTCGACAGCGCGATCACGCTGACGCTCCGCGAGGACGATTTGGGCGCCGGGCTCGTGCGCATGCGTCCGCAGGATCCTGGCTACGACTCGCTGCGCGCGGCGCTCGTGAACTATCGCGCGCTGGTTGCCAAAGGTGGTTGGCGCCCGATTCCGTCGGGGAAGGCATTGAAGCGAGGGGACGCGGATTCACCGGCGCGCCTGGCCGCGCTGCGAGCCCGATTGGCTTATGAGGGTTATCTGACGGACACCGCCACCGCGACCGCGGCGGCCCCGACGACGGCAGACTCGACCGGCGCTGCCAAGGCCGCGCCACGGCCGGGTCGCGCGGTCTTCGACAAACAACTTGCCGGTGCCGTCGCAACATTCCAGGCGCACCACGGCATCGTCGTCGACAGCATGCTTGGTGAGGAGACGCTCAACGCGATGAACGTCCCGGCGCAATATCGCCTCGCGCAGATCGGCGCAAACATGGAACGCTACCGTTGGATGCCGCGATCGCTCGGGCAGCGCTACATCCTCGTCAACGTTCCGCAATTCAAGTTGACGGCCTTCGATAGCGGCCAGAAGTCGCTCGAGATGAAGGTCATCGTCGGCAAGGACTACGAAGGCCGCGCGACGCCGGTCTTCTCCGACTCGATGGAGTACGTGATCTTCCGGCCGTACTGGAACGTCACGCCGACGATTGCGGAGAACGAGATCTTCCCGAAGGGCCCGGAGTACATCGCGGCCAACGACATGGAGATCTACAACGACCACGGCCGCCAGGCCGTTCGGCAACGGCCGGGACCGAAAAACGCGCTGGGCTTCGTGAAGTTCATCTTCCCGAACGATTACAACATCTATCTACACGACACCCCGAACCACGAGCTGTTCAACAAGGACATTCGCGCGTTCAGCCACGGCTGCATCCGTCTGGAAAAGCCCGACGAGCTCGCGCAGTGGGTGCTCGGTTGGTCAGCCGACCGCGTCGAGTCGGCGATGCACGGCGCGGACAACCGCCAGGTCAATCTGCCGAAGAAGATTCCCGTGTACATCGTGTACTTCACGACGATGGTCGACAACGGGGAGCTCTACTTCGGCAACGACTTGTACGATCGTGACAACAAGTTGGTGAGCGAGACGGAATCCGCGGCCGCCACCTCGCCCGAGACGGTGGCAGCGCAGGAAGCGCTTCGCAATTTGGCCAAAGGCAAATAACGGGTCGAGGGTTGAGGGTTGAGGGTCTCTAAACCCTAAACCCTAAATCCTCTCCAGCTCACTGCTTGACCGTCCACTTACCGGTCAGCTCGACGGTCCCCCACCGAATTCGAAGCACTCCGCCAAGAGCGGCATAGCCGCTCCTCGGGTCGGTCGAGTCGGGAACGAGATAGATCGTGAGCGTTTCCTCATTGTCGGTGAGATTCCGGGCGGCGAGCGTCACGCGACCAAAGTCTTGCTTGGCGTCGCGATCCGTGCCCCAGGCGCCCGTGCGCGAATTGACGATGAGTTCCCACTTCGTTCCCGACTTGAGCAAGAAAAGCGAATAGTCGCCGCGCGGAATCGCGAGCGTCCCAAGCGTGATGTCGAGGTCGGTATGCAGCGTGGTCGCTTCGTTCGCCCCGAAACGCCACACCGTGTCGTTCGGGATCAAACCGCCGACAATTTTTCTCCCGCGCGCGTGCGGTTGGCCGTAGCTGATCGCGATCCGCGCCGGACCGGTGAGACCCGCATCCTCCTCATACCAGCGGTTGCCGATCGGGCGTGCGTTGAGGTGAACCTCGACAGTCGCGAAACTGCTGGCGGCGATCCGCAACGGCGGTGGTTGGCTTCCTTGGGCCGCGGCGGTGGACACGAGAGTGGCGGCGAGCGTGATGGCAACACTGCTGGCGAAACGCAACATGATGTCTCCGGGGGAGTGGTCCAAACCACGATGATCGGGCCAGCCCCCGGCCGCAAGCGCTCAGTCGGCGAACGACGCGACGAGGGAGATCAGCCGATCGACATCTTCGCCGTTGTTCGCCACGCCGACAGACGCTCTGACCGCCCCCACGGCCGTGTCGTCACCGACGCACTCGGCGAACTTCTCGATGGTGAAGCCATTCCGAGCCGCCGACATCAGGCACGGCTGCGTGCGCGTCACCTCGAGTCCAAACGCCGCTTCCGCCGCTCCGGGATTGCAGAAGCAGCCGCCACGAATGGCGACGCCGGCGTCGCTCGCCCGTCGCTCGACGAGACTGTACGGGACGATGTGGCCGTGGCGATCGAGGAGATTGAACGCGATGGTCCCGCCGCGATCACGCATGTCGCGCGGTCCATACACGCGAACAGACGCGCCGAGTGAGAGAAGGCCGGCGAGCATTCGGCTGGTCAGTTGCGCGACGTGCGCCTGAACGTGCTCCATCCCAACTGTCGAAAGTAGCGTGAGTCCGGCCGGAAGCGCCGCGATGTTCAGGAAATCCGGAGTGCCGTCCTCGAAGCCCGCCGCAAGCTCGCGCAGTCGATACATGTCATTCTGGACCGACACGAAGTCGACGGTGCCGCCGGCAAACCACGGGCGCTTCAAGCGCTCGAGCGCGTGCCGCCGAACGATCAACGCGCCGACGCCCGTGGGATAACCGAACATCTTGTAGAACGACAACACCACGAACTCCGGGTGGTGATCCCGCAGGCTGAGTGGATTGCTCGGCGCGAACGCCGCCGCATCGAGCAGCACATCGAATCCCGCCGCATGTGCGTCGTCGATCAGCGAGAGGGGATGCTTGAGTCCCGAAAAGTTGGATTGCGCGGGATACGCGAAGAGCGCGCAACCCTGCGCGGGGCGAAGCGGGGCGAGATGCCGGGCCGGATCGATCAACCGCAGATCGTCGTCGATCTGGAGATAGGAGACACGAGCACCGGCGCGCCGGGCATATTCGCGAATTCCATTGACGGAATTGTGATTGTCCGTCGACAGCGCCAATACTCCGCCCGGGCAAAACGGGTAGCTCTCGGCGACCAGCTTCACGGCGGTGCTGGTGTTCGCCGTGAAGCAGACCACGTACTCGCTTGGATCGGCGTGAAAGAATCGGAGCACGTCGTCGCGCGCGTCGTCGATCATCGTGCCGCTGATACGCGACGGCTGATTCTCCGAGTGCGGATTTCCGAACACGCCCGCGATCAGCATCGCTTGATGCGAGCGCAACTGCGATTCCGCGTACAGCGCGCTGCCCGTGTAGTCGAGATAGGCGAGGTGCTGCTGATCCAGGCGCCCGAACTCGCGCGCTCGCAGCGAGGCGAAGGTGGATTCGAGAATACTCGAAACGTCCGGCGCGTTCAGCATCCGCGCCGCCGGATTCTAGCCACCATCGACGATGTCGACTTCGCCCCCGGACCGCGATCAGACGTTTCTGATTTCCGCGCGGGCACCGTGAGCACGTCATCGAGCGCGCTCGGAACGCCAACGTGGGGCGTGCCCCCGAAGTACCGGCTCAGCGCCGCGATGGGCGCGAACCTCGCGCTATCCGACGGGCTCGCGCCCGGTGCGATGGCGGGGTTCATGACCTGGTCCAACCACTCATAGAGGCCGCCCCGGAGAAAGAAGACCTTCTCATAGCCGAGCGCTCGGAGGAAAACCCAGGCTTGGGCGGCATGCGCGCCGCCTTCGGAATAGAGGACGATCGTTTCGTTACGGCGAAACAACGCCATCGGCAACGAGTCGATCGAGATATGCTCGGCCGTCGGAATGTGAAAACTATCGTAGTCAGTCTTCGACCGAACGTCGACGATCCGCACGTTCGCTCGACGCTCGCGAATCCATCCCGCGAGCTCGATGGCGGTTACGTGATCGTCCTCCTGCGCGACGGAGCGGGCGAGCGCCGCGACGTCGATGCGGCCCCGATTCGCCGCGTACGGGCTCCCGGCAAATGCCGCGGCGATTCCCAAAACACCTGCCGCCGCGGCGAGCCAACGCGCAAACGGATAGGGCATCACTTTCCAGCACAGTGGGATCCGAAGCTTGGAATTCACGTGACTTGAAGTCGCGGCCGCACTGACCCTATAGTGAGTCGTATTAATTTAAATCATACCAACATGGTCAAATAAAACGAAAGGCTCAGTCGAAAGACTGGGCCTTTCGTTTTAATCTGATCGGCACGTAAGAGGTTCCAACTTTCACCATA